>Ga0187771_10000007_pt1 | contig 90158 bp, 82 predicted proteins | sample 0116_SJ02_MP15_1_FD_133139 | JGI IMG/M metagenome (GOLD analysis project Ga0187771, IMG submission 133139) | Tropical peat soil microbial communities from peatlands in Department of Meta, Colombia - 0116_SJ02_MP15_10_MG | ecosystem: Environmental > Terrestrial > Soil > Wetlands > Peat | place...
ATAAGGAGCGGGAGCGCGACAATCGCAACGGCCAAAACCATTGCCACAACCTGCCTATGCCGTGTGTCGAACAACAGGACTGCGGCCATGCACAGGTTGACCAGAGCGACGACCATTGCGATCTGGAAGGAGTCAAGAAACCGCAGCAGCACCACGCTGGCCAGGATTCCGCCGATGCCCGAACCGGCGGCCTCAAGCAGGTACGCGGAACTCGTCGCCACCCGGTCGGAGACACGGCGCTCTTGTTGGTACATGCGAGCCGCGGCAACAAACAGGCTGCCCGAGAAAATGCAGAACGCACTCAGACACCCCAGGGATGTGAGCAGCATCGACACCGGACCAACCAATTCGCCCGGCACCGTCTGAAAGAAAGTTCTCGCTGTCCGCAGAATCCACAGCGTCGGTAACAAACTGATGCCCTGCAGGCATTCGAGCACTGCGACTGTGGTTCGAGCTTCTTGGTTGCGCACAAAACGGTTGGCCAGGCTGCTTCCCGCCGCAGTCCACAAGAGCCACGTGGCCAGCATGATGCCCAGCGAAATCTCGTTCCCATTGAAGACGACGATGAGCTCCCGCATCAGCACGATCTGGCCGATGACCGCGCTGAATCCGACCAGGCTCAGAGCTGCCGTCATGGCAAACGCTGGTCGCTCGGCACACGGCGCTGTGACGGACTGCATAGGCGTCACCATCCACCGAAATTAGAATTGAGTTGCAGTGCAAAAGCAAAGCCAGGAAGGCAACATTCCGTCAGATAACAACTCAATGCTGAGTCGCCGCGAGGCCCTGATCAAATTGCTCCGCCTGGGCGGAGTCGCTGCCGGAACTGCCGGCCTGGGATTCTGGCTCAGCGAACGGAGTCAGCGTCCTCAGTCTGCGGCGGCAATGCGCGTAAAGCGAAGTCACACCGTGACTGCCGATCCCGCACTTCCTGAAATGGCGGTCATCCAAGGGGAGACCCCTGAGCAACTGGCGCGCCAGGCCATCGAAGAACTGGGCGGCATCAGGCGCTTCGTTTCTCGTGCTGACATCGTAGTGGTGAAGCCCAATATCGGTTGGGACCGCACTCCAGAACAGGCAGCCAACACCAACCCATTAATCGTCGCGGAAATTGTTCGGCAGTGCTGGAACGCGGGCGCGAAAAAAGTCATCGTGACCGACGTCAGCTGTAATGAGCCCCGCCGCTGTTTCCAGAGATCGGGCATCGCAGACGCGGCGCGGCGTGAAGGTGCGGAAGTTATTCTGCCGGATCTCGCAAAGTTTAAGGAAGTGGATCTGCAAGGTGAAGTTCTTCGGGAATGGCCGGTATTCGATGCCTTCCTGAATGCCGACAAAATCATCAATGTCCCCATTGCCAAGCACCACAGCCTTACCGGTACGACTCTGGGGATGAAGAACTGGTACGGCATCCTGGGCGGACCGCGTCATCAGTTGCACCAAAAGATCAACGAAAGCCTCGTGGATCTGGCTGATTTCATGCGTCCCACTCTGACTCTCATCGATTGCTACCGCGTGCTCATACGGAACGGTCCGACAGGGGGCAACCTCGAAGATGTCGTGTTTAAGAAGACGCTGGTCGCGGGTACCGATCCGGTGGCGCTGGACGCCTACGTCGCCAAGGCCTACTGGAATTTGGAAGTGTCGGCTCTGCCCTATTTGCAAATTGCGGCCCAGCGCGGCTTGGGAACGTACGAATTCGAGAAGGTACGCACGCGAATAAAATCGCTTTCGTGATGCCTGTTCACCGAGTTTCAGGCACCCGGCCGTGGATGGTGGGTTTCTGATTCGTCGCCGAAGGTGGCCTGGAGCTACAAGCGAGTGCAGTCGCCGCTTATCTAACGATTCTGAGCGCTCGACGGGGCAATGCTGACTCCGGTCGACTAAAGAAGATTTCTTCTAGCACGAACCTCGAGAATTCGTCCAATAGAAGTTCCCGACCGTTCAATGAAAGGAATGCATGATCGGAGTCGGCCTCTATCGGAAACTCCTGTTCCGTCCCATCATCCACCGTGACGGTAATCTCGCATTTGTCCGGCTCGAACTTCATTGCAACCACTCTGGGTGCCAGCGTTTCCTGTGTCTGCATTTCGGACGTCGGACGTCGCGTGATCGTAATGGTGACAACATGGCCGTTCTGCTTTGTTCTTCGAATGCTAGCAACATCGCTATAGTGCTCTTTAAGACTTTCGCATGCCTCGGCGACAGCCGCCTGTGCTTTTTTCCATACGTCTACAGCATTCTTCAGGTTTTGCTCTCTAGCGGCGCGCCGTTCAACCCAGTTACTAAGAATCCACCCCATAATCCCGCTGGGTCTTATGTTCTTAGAATATCTGCCCGTGCCCCTTTCTCATTTGTCGCATATCCCCATGCCCAGAGAACTGTCAGAACGCACAGGGGACATACTTCTCCTTTAATTACTTCTCAGTTGCGGAAATGTAAACGTTAACGCGAGGCTGAGGTGAAGAGGTTCGTCCTCATATTCGTGTTTGGCGATCCGGGTAAGAACAAAACGGCCCACCATCCCAAAGACCAGATCGAGGCAATGAGATGTGGGCGGGAGAGAAATGGAATGTGGCTCAAAACATGGTCAATTGTGAAACCGTGGTCTTTTTTATGAATCGAAACAGACTCAGTCTCGCTCCTGAAGACTTCGACAGAAACTCAGGATGGATTCGCGATGTCCGGGCACGGCACCGACAAATTCGAGACCATGACGTGGACCGATGCGAGATCTGACAATGGCTCTAATACTAAAGGGACGGCACAAACCGGGCAGGGAGAGATCCACTATCACCATCTCGCTGACAATCAAAGCGGCTAATTGCTCGGGGATAATGACACCCAATCCGGCCTCGGCAAGTTCACAGCAACGGCCTTGAACGCGAAGGTATCCGTCGTTTCGAAGTACGGTCACACCCACCGGAAAGTCAGTTCCATATCTGGTGAATCGTCTTTTATGTTTGTACTGTCTCAATCCTTTTCCTTTTGGTTGGTTGGTAATTTCTTCAACGATAAGAAAAGGATTTCACACCAAGAATCAATAGTCCTTGCCCGAGGGCAAGGTAGCCCTTGCATGATAGATGCATAACACCAAAAGACCGAGCAGAAGACGAGCCTCCGAAGCGGCCAATGTCATTGCTCCGCAGCAATGAGTGGAGTTTCCCCCTGGCTTGTGCGCTCGCGTAATCGTAAGCATCGGTCGACAACGCGGCACCTGAAGACTATCTGGGACGGCAGTGAAGGAATGGGCAAATTGACATTGAGGCCTGTGGTCAGCAGGACATCAGTGGTAATCGGTTTTTAGGGTGAGGTCGCCAGTGTCGGATCGGACAATGGTTCCAGTCAGGCGGTCGCCATTTTTGTACAACCTGATCAGCGCAGGCAAAGAGATTGACGCAGCACGAGAAAGAAAGTTATTAGAAGACCGAGCTTGCGCATCGAGTTCTTTCTAACCGATTCCCGTGTCCACTTTTCGGAACATCTGCATGCTTCTGCGGTTCGGTAGAGGCTTTAGCAAGAAAGAGTTAACGCTGCGGAGAAATAGCCCTCTGTTTCGTTCTGTCCAAGTAACAGCAACATCTGAAGCCGCATCTCGACAAGGCTCCGGGACGCGAACTGTCGCCACTGTGTCGTCACGTCCAAGACGCAGTGTCATTGTGGAGGAACAATCATTGCACAGCCAAAAGTACTCCAACCGGCCCGATTTGGACACACTATGTTCTGCGTCTTCTTCAAGGAGAAAGAGCCTCCCACCTTCGAGATAGCGAAACGCAGCAGTACAGCGAGGATTACTACATTTGGCAAGCATCAGTCTACCCCGGTCATTTGTGTGTGCACAACGAAGCACCGGAATCCAGGCTGGGGCGAAGGCTAATTGCCGAAAAGCCTATTGCCTACTGTCGGAATTGACAGGGGTTAGAAAAATAGGCCTGACAGGACGTACTACAATTCCCGTTTGCATGCCTCTTTCGAATTGTCACACCGAGGATTCTCAATCGGGGAGTCTAGCCGTCCTCTGGGGCAACAATTCGGAAAACATGGCCGGGCATTCTTAGCATGTGAAGCAGTTAAGGTTCTGCTCACTGCAACGACTTGTATCATAACTCTAGAACGTAGCCAACCCTTCTCACCAAAGGACCGAAGGTTTTTTCTGCAGGCCTAGCATTTTTACAGATTGCCGCATTTTATAGCAGATGTTAAACCTCTGTTGTACCATCCACTTGGTATATAGGGTGACCGCGGGGCAGATCGACCGGCTAGCGAACTTCGCCCCACGGCCCTACCCTGTTGACTGCTCACGGAGCGGACTCCCTAGCCTTCTCTGAGCATCACTGCTAACTGTTGGAATTGCAGAATGCCCAGGCCCGTTTCATCATTGACAAAAAACTTGACATTCAAGATAGCGTTCGACTCACAACGAGCCAACGGGTTCTTCCTGGTGGGAACAGTCTGCATGAAAGTTCGTTCCTCGAGAAACTGTGAAGATTGATAGTTCCGGGCTGGAGATGGTTGGACAATTCGCCTGACAGTTTTCGTTATGAAAGCGGAGAAAATCGCTATTCGGACGTTAACTTGCTATCCTTGCTGTGGCGCAACGACGCTGATAGCCGCGAGACATACTATAGGATTCGGCTCGATCTGCTGCCGAAGCTTGGGATCGTCTCCGCCGGGGGTGCGCCTGGACGCGTTGGGGGCTTAGGTCGGCTTCAGGTCGAGTCACACAAGTCCTCACGCCAAGAAAAAATGGCAAAACCTAGTAGTTTCGCTAGTTGTCGTCAAGGGAGAATCGGGCGATTGTTATTATTTACTTCGGGAAGTTGTTCGCCCGCCCACAAACTTGGTTGCTCTTGATGGTTCCCAGAAGTGCACGACCAAGCAAGTGGACGGGCGTTCTAATGTGTGCACGAAAACTTAGTCCCGCGACCGTACTGGCCAAAATAAGGAATTGGCGTTGCCCTAACGAGTGCGCTCCAGCGCCATCCCTGTACTTTCACCAGTTAGTGAAACCTCCGGATTCTGAACCGGACAACGAGTGTAATGGCGGCTCTTTCGGTGACCTGCCACTCATTGATCAACTCCGTTGGGTCTCATTTAACTTCCCCGCACAACACGCTCAAGGAAGCAACTATTATTTTCTTAGGAATCGCCTTTCCAAGTCTGGCCCGAACTCGTCAATGACATGGTCGATCACAGTAAATGGAATTCCCAAGCCCACACGCCTAAACGTGGGCCCGACGCCGCGGTTATCTGGCGGGTAACAGGCATTCGCATCGGATGCACCATCGACCTGCACCTTAAGCCCCGGTATCAATACAGTGTCGGGCCATGTGACTCTTCCCGCACACCGAGAAGCCCCTTGTTGTCCTTCGTCTTCGTGTCACTCGTTAGCACCACAGTAGTAGTAGTTTGTCCACTCTCCGGGCTCTTCACGACCATCGTGTCGCCCCAGCGGTGAATGATCATTCCATTCACTTGGCCTTGACCAAACGCCAATACCGACCCAGGTAGGAACATCAAAATAGCTACAAGCTCCCTTCGCATAACAAATTCCTCCTTATATTAAGGATCAGCCCTCTACGGGGACCGCCGCCCGCGCTCTTTACCCTGCTCTCAACGCATCTCCCTTGAGCGGCTCCGATATGAGCCGAACACCGTCTCGATGTTTCGGTATCACGCGAATTAGGGCGATCAAAGCTTCAGATCCACAACGAGGGCATCGATTCGCGGAATTGCCAACTGCATCACAGTCGGAACAAAGGTGAGCTTCACCTAGATTGAAAAACGTCGGCTCACGCATGGTCTGCCTTCTTCCATCCGTTGCTAGAAAGCCTCGATGCTCGTAACTCGCTTAAACGCCTCGACCGCTCCTCTTCGGTCTGTCGCCGTGAATTTGGCAGCAGCAAGGCGCAAATGAGCAACACTATGCTTACAAAGCCAAATGGCCATTGTTCGATACTTAAGATACTCATCAAGATCACGAATCCCCATTTCAATGTGAGTTTTGATCCAACGGTCGTTCTGATTTATGGAAAGCACGAAGCCTGATCCGTTCGGACTCCAGCGTCGGCGACTGCTGAGATTTACCAGAGTGGAATGGGGACGACCATTATCAAAAGTTACAGGTTCCCGCTTCTTTCTCTCCTGGTCTTGGGACATTGCCGGCTTATGCAAGTGGCTGCAAGGCTGGCAAAATCTGCGAGACAGATTCCCTGATACTTGTCGGATAACATGCAAACTGCAGAGATCGCTGTCGCTAGTTGCTGACTTGGATCGATCCCGCGAGGCCGGTGCGATTCGCCTGCTTGGCGCGGTTTTTCTCGCGTTGAGTTGCTTCAAAGCAACGATTTGCGGTTCCTGGCTCGCTATCCTCCAAATGATATGGCAACTGCTATTGTTACGCCCCTAGAACAACGAGTCGCTACCCTGGTTGCTTCGAAACAGCGAAACCGCCGCAACCACTGGCACAGTGGGATATACAGATGCAAGGACTACCTCCGCAGGATCCTCGACAAAGCTGGGATGAGCATGGAGCTAGCACTTTGGTATGTCTTGACCGAGTGGATTTGAACGGTGATCTCAAGACAACCATCCCGGAGGCTTAACCCGTTGGCATTTGAACGGGCTGATCCAGCTTAAGTCGGGGAAAATAGAAACGGCTGACGAGAGGTCTTGGTTCCTGTCAGCCGAATCTGCGAGGGTGAGAATTTGGATTCTCACCCTTATTCGCGTTTGTGGGGTTTACGAAAAAAGTCTAAGCACGGTGTGTTCATCAGGCAACTACACAAACGGCGAGTGACACACTCAAAGAAAGCTGAATAAGCCACTGATCGGCAGACTAGGGCCGTGAAAAAAACTCATGAAACGGTCAGTCATTGCTAGCTCTTGAACTGTCATTGTTAACAGGAACGAGTATGCCTACAAGCGGCTAGAGTAACTTTGACGAGCGTTGGCGGCTGTGAGCTCTGCGGCGTGTGAATAGCTATTCGAAGGGCGGCAGATTGGTTACGACTTTTGACAAGCTCCGCTGCCTCATGAAGTCGAAGCTTTTCGCAGGTCTTGACAACACGATACTGCGCCAGATCCTGGGCGCGGCACAGGTTCGCCATTTCGCGCCAAAGATGAATGTCATCGTCAGCGGGGCACAACCAAACCATCTATACTTACTGGTGAGAGGACGTGCCCGGGCTTACGTTCTGACCGAGTCTGGTTCCGAGATCCTCTTATTGTGGGCAGTGCCGGAAGTCGTCCTGGGATTGGTATCGTTACTGGCGAACCCTCCGACCTACAGGGTAACCGCGACCACCGTTACCGAATGCGAATTCCTGGTCTGGGATCATGCTACGATTCGCAGGCTGGCGAGGACATACCCTCAGCTTATTGAGAATGGTTTCCAACTGGCGATGCACTACGTCGAGGCGTACATGAAGCGTCACGCCAACATCGTCACGGAGAGTGCGGAATCGAGGCTCGCCCAAAGTTTGCTACAACTCGCCCGCAAAGCGGGTGTGGTACAACCGTCAGGAGTAGCAATCGACATTACCAACGAACAGCTCAGTTCGTTCTCTGACATCAGCCCGTTCACAGCCAGCCGCCTCCTCTCTCGATGGGAGCACGAACACTGGCTTACCAAACAGCGAGGCCGGGTCACACTGCTCGCTCCCGAAGACCTCGAAGCGGTCATGGCTGCCTAACGCTCATAAGCGGGCGCTGGGTTCACGATTCATTCGAATCTGATCCAACAGACGAACTAGTTTCCTGATGCTGGCACTAAATCACGTACGCAATGCCGTCAAAAATTGGTGCGGGGGCTCCGAGAAGGGAGGAAAAAAAACCATCACGCACCTAGTTTCGTGTGCACCCCGCACCTTCGCGTTGGGGTACTCAACACATTAGCGGTGCGCTTCCCCGTCGCACTACTGCCAAAACTGACAGTGGCAAACAACGGATGCGCTGTTTTCAGACGGGATACAGGATCGGGGTGACGAACTAGAGGGAAGAACCGAGCGAGCCTCCTCGGTATTATCAGTAAGACATGAGATCCGCTTACTCCGACCGGCGTTACCTTTCTCCGAGAGTGTACACAACTCCCAGGACGAGGCGCGCACGACTCTGGCCGGAATCTGCGAAGTGCGTGCGCAAAAGGTCGAGTTTGACACGCCCCGCCCAGTGCGAAGCGAATCGGTAATCGGCCCCCCCGCCCAGCATCCAGGCAAACTCCGTGTCTGACGCCGACTGATTGATCCCTGCCGTTTCCTCTACAAGTTTCGAGTTCAAAATGGACATTCCAAACTGCGCTTCTGCAAAAGGTAAGAGACGCGCAATGTGCTTCTCCTTAGTCTTCAACACACCAGGGAAAAAGATTCGCGGACCGACGAGAAAATCCTGCAGGTGACTCTTGGAAGCAATCAGGCCTAGCGAAGTCAATTCGAATAACCCGATACGGGAGTTGTCCCAAGCGTCGTCATAGTCAAAGCCAATCGAGACCTTGCGCGTGAACCACGCCGCGGCTCCGACATCGAAGCCATCCACACCGCCATCACCCGAAATATGTGCCCAGCCACCATTGAATTCCACTTTCTGTGCAGAGGTAACCACGGGGAAGACCAGCGACAGTAACAAGAAGATCGAAAACAGATATTTCATAACTACCTTTCATTAGCTGATTGGCTGCGTATTTAACCTAACTTCCAAACAGAAACAACGAAAGCGTAGAGTCTTGCGCCATGCCTCTTCGAATTGCAGGCTAGATCACGGTGTGAAGCGCGAGAACTGACAAAAATGACAGACGGCGGAATCCCGCAGCACCCACGTAGCAGGAAGCGTGCACCTTCGCCTTGGGATTCAGGAAGATTAGATTTACTCTTTCCGCCTGCACTACTGTTGCGCCTGAGAGTTTGAGAACAGTGAGGCGGGTCAGTGGACAAAAGAGAGACACGTCATTGTCCGCTATTCTGCGTAATAGTCTTCGACCGAGGACTGCCCACGGGTGCGCTCAGCGAATTTCTGTCACTTTTACCAGTTGGCGCACGTGCTTCGCTGGGATACTTTTCGATTTCAATCTATGTTAGCCCTTCAAAAGTCTGATTAAGGAGTCTCCCATGCTGCCCGACGAACCGCTCGATCGCGAAATTTCCAAATCCCAACGAAACAACGAGGAGAAAGGGATCGAGATTACCACCAGTCTGCAAAGACGTGGAAAAAACCGGGCAGATCAAGATCTCAGCCGAAAGTCCGAAGCGACATTTCCCCATACCGGGGAAGGACTTTCTTCTGAAATTGGGGATGCCAACTCGGACCAAAAACCCATTGAGCTGTGCGCGAAGATCGGGACCGAGAGAAACCCGACGAAGATGGGGGCGCTTATTTCGCAACTGACCAGGGCCCTGACTGCGGAACAGAATGTCATCAAATCGAAGATTAGAGCGGATCTGAGCAGACTCATAGCCCCGCCATGCTAGCGTGTCAACCATGGCGACAGGAAGCGCACCGTCCTTCAGTCGCGTGGGCAAAGTGATTTCGTGTAAGCGAGACACATGCCACCAACGCTTCAGTGCGCTGCCTTGGCGATGAGTGGAAGCAGCGCATGAACTGATAGGCCCAGCGTCCCCCCAGCAAAGCCATCGACGTACGCGGTATTAACGGCGATAACCTCACCTCGGGAATTGAACACCGGACCGCCGCTAGCACCTGGGGCGCTTGGGGCGTCATAAATCAGCTTGTCAACCACTACATCTCCCAGATGCCCGAAGGTTGCAGATGGACGAATCAGGGAGAGTGCTGCCAACTCATTCGCAACCTGGTCATCGTGGCGGAACGCCAGCCTCTCATACACAGTTGTCGGAGACTTTTCGACCATTCCGAACACTCCCATCGGATAGCCAACTAACGAAATCAATTCGCCTGCATTCGGAGTGCGATCCGCTAGAGGTACGGGCCGAAGTTGTCGGACGGCCTCCGAATTCTCCATGCGCAGTACCGCCAAGTCCCCCTCCGCAGATAAGCCGGCCATGCTGATCTTCACGGCTTCCGGCAGGCCGGGGAAAAAGGCAAGCAGTTTCTCTAAATGGGGCCTGGCGCCTTTGCGCAATAGGGCAGCATCCTCAGAATCCTTGTACCACGGCTCGGCAATATGGCGATTGGTCGCCAGCAATCCATCCGCAACCACGAAACCGCTTCCGGAAACGCGCGCACGCACGGCAGGTGGACGACCGTCGAATCCAACTCGATAAACTCCAAGAATGTAACAGATGGAGTTGCGATAACGGTTGAGAACAAGAGCAGGCATAGCCTGCTCCTTCTCGAGTTGCCGAACTTCGCGAGTTAAATTGTGAACCTCGTGTCGCAGTTCGTGAGTGGAAACAGCGAGATATCGCCCAGTCACGACGAGAGCAACAAGTAGGAACAATCCGATTACACCTTGAACAGTTCCTCGCCACGCACTACCAACCGATCTCGCGACAGCTGTCAGGTACGCCGCATGACGTAGCGTTCGAGAGCTACATGTCATGACTGACATTACATCAAGACTCGATCGGGAAAACCTCTGGCAGAAATGCCAGAGTGTTAGGCTATGGACCTAAGTTGGAGCGCTGCGTCAGTAAACCAGGATACCGCTGCTCGCTTCGAACCTGCGCGTTTCATACCACAAGGCAAGTTCTACACGATTCCAGAGTCCAAGCTTGTCGTAAATAGAGCGAACGTAATTCTTAATGACGCACTCAGTGGTTCCGATTTCTCGTGCCACCTCGGCGTTCTTTAACCCCTGCGCAACCAGCCGGATCACCCGATACTCTTTCACGGTCGGGACACGACTTCTTTTTCTTGTTCCTTTTCTCAACATAAATGCCTTTCGAAACAGCCCCGGCACGCGCCTACGTTGAGCGTTTCGAAAATGGGGATCGGTACAAGCTTTCGCGGTACAGCTTAACGGCCAGCTTCACGCGCTTCACGCCATCGCGTATACCGTTCCCTTTGAACATCCGGTTCATGTGGGCTTTTACTGTACCCACCGAGATGCCCAACTCCGTGCTGATGTCCCGATTCTCGTAACCACGCATCAGCAGCTCCTGGACTTGTTCCTCACGTGTAGTAGGGCAAGTGTTCATAATTCATCTCATATCAGATGGTGGAAGCTCCGCGAGAATCCGCATTCCGCACGGTGCCTCCACCATCTGACAAAAAGAATTTCACACGTCAAATCCACGGTCGTTGTTCCAAAGCAATCTAGTCCGAACTTTTTCCAGGATGTGTTGATCGCTCGGCAGGCCAATCGGCAAGATAATCTCCCATTTCAGTATTGTCGAGGAGTTGGACGACGGTGTGGTTGCGGTCTACAAGGCGAAGGATACTGGATCTTGTCTTCGGCTCATCAGAGCAAATTCGATGTGGAGATGATGATTCATTTCCGTGGCTATGAAGCGAGGCCAGATCGCGGGAACGGCCTCTTACCATAATGCACCAACTAAAGCGTGGAGTACGGCTAAGATTCCACTGCACTTCCCCCAGTGGGAGCGGTGTTTACTCCCACGCCACTGTCAGAATTGACAGGTCCGTAGAATGGCGCTCCTCGGACAGAATTACCCAAGGTTGTTGTTGCTGGCGCCCGCTGACGCGCGTAATCGTTCTCCGGCGGGCGTTTTTCTTTGTTGGGATCAATGCAGGTCGATGTTGATGATAAGGCGGGCCGGCAGGTTCATGGACTGCCGACCCGGTTGTGGTTTTCGAGATGAGAAGTTAATTGAGTACAAAAACTACCAGCGAAGTGAGAGATGGACAATTCGCAAGAATGCCAGTTGTGGAGTCAAAAAATCATAGCACCGCTGTGAGGCTATTTTTCCCCATCAGGATCACCACCGCGCAGGCAGCCTGTCTTCTCAGGCTGCTTTCAACCCTGGTTTTTCGAGCGGCTCACAGGTAAGCCGAATAGTATCGCGATGTCGCGGTATCGCCCGAGCGATGGCGATCAAAGCATCAGACCCACAACGCGGGCATCGATTCGCAGAGTTGCCAACTGCTTCACAGTCAGAACAAAGATAGGCTTCTCCCAGATTAACGAATGCCGGTTCATGCATTGTTTGCCTCAGCCGGTTCATGCATTGTTTGCCTCACCCGGGTTTGTGATGTTATGGCTTCAGCGCTTACTTTGTTCGGCGCAGGCTGATTATCCACTGGCCCGCATTGTTTGCCACTGTCAGTTTTGACAGTACTGTGACTGGGGAGAGAGAGAAAACCAGCGCCGCCTGGTTTTCACCGTACCCCCCACACCATTCGTGTGGTGCTTGCCGAGGAATTGTACCCTACTCCTTTTCAGGCAGCGCCCCCGCACTTCTCATGCCGCCCGTCAGGCGTGGGTCCTACGTGTAGACTGTCCATAAATGTGCCAACATTCACTAAATCAAGAGGGAGACCTTTGAGCACACGATTGCATTGGAGCGGATGATGAATGGCTTCTGGAGTTTCATCGGATGCACTAGGGTTATATGCGCGAGTGACCAAGGCGCTCTCCGCGAATCCAAGTTACGGGAGCCGAGTTGCGCAGGGTAAGCTCTCCGGGGAAATAGCATTGTGCCTTCTCACTTCAAGGGCATGGACGAGAAGAACTCTTAATCAGCGAAGGATCCTCGTGCAAATGATCGAAGTGAATGGTGCGTATAGCCTCACATCGGCAGCCACTGCAGAACAACATGGCCATCTCTTACGAGAAACCAGACCGAGCCGCGCCTACGATGCCAGCAGTGCTAGCATTTCGATCCTTTTGGCATGATCTTTCTCATTTCTCTACCCGCTAGGCACCCAGGATCACCCACTTCTTCATAACTTGACTTGCCTCAGCCTTAAGAACCGGGCAGCGAGAATCTACAGGGTGAGGTTTTGTCTCGAGAACAACCATAGGGTATCCTTCGCGTCAGCACTCAGTACACTGCAATAAGTAACAGGCAGCTTAGGGGAGGCGGGCGTGTACGGGAAGATGCGGGTATTTATAAAACAGACCATTTTGACGACTAGACGCGAGTCGCAGCATAAAACCACCCCACAATTACCATAGTTCAAATAATGGCGTTGGGCGCTCAGAAACAATCATCTCTACCTCTCCGTCTTCGATGATTAGCGGCGGCAGCAGTTTGATGATGTGTACGTCAGAGCCAGCTATTTGCCTGGGGATGTGATGCTCTCGCATTAGCGCTCACCACCAGCTGAGCAAATAATCCTTTGGGGCAGTCTCTGTGGCGTCCATGCGGCTCGCAGCGACAGCGGTGTTGGAGCCTTGAATTCAATTCCAATCATCAGGCCCTTCCCGCTCACATCCGCGGTTCTGGGTCCCTTTTCGACCCGAAGCTCTTAAGACCTGCTGTTCATTTTCCGGATAAACGGGGAGAGGGGTTGAGTCCCCATGGGACTGTGGACTACCGGTGGAGATGAAAGCCGCATTTCAAGGCCGAGGGATTCCGAGTGGGTTATGTGCACTTTCGATGAAGTGCAAACGCTGATTTCAACAGCTAAGAATCCCGAAGTTCAGTTAGAGAACTTGCCGTGGCGCAACGACTCTGACGAGACAGCAACGTACTATCCATTTCAGCTCGACCTGCTGTTGTGGCTCGAGGCGTGTCTGCTGGGGTTCGCCCTTGCTCAGGATCACTCTGTCAGATTCCGCACCAGTTGCAAGAGAACTCGCGAGGGGGCGGTCACGATGAACTACTGAGTGAATTCAGTTGAAGGCATCACCGAGAGCTACCGGCCTGAGGGCTAACTTTATTTTCGATATTTACCAATGGGACCGGGTCGATTGACACCGAGATCATTGGCGTTGGGGAAAAACGTGCATCGTTTGGGTTTCGCGGTTGTGGTAGTGTGTCTCAGCTTGTCGTTGGGAGCTTTCGCTAATAGTCTGACGTTCGCCCCAACTACAACTCTGTCCGCTCAAACTTCCAACAACACTAGTGCCGCCGACAGCTTCCTCAGCCAGTCGAACGGCAATTTAGGAGCCAGCAACACCAGCAAGGTGGATATTCATTCTCTGTTGTATCCCGGCGCTACAACACAGGTGTTCGCTCACTTGATGCTCTGGTGGGGTGAATCCAGTCACATCAATGTAGGCTACAGTTCAAGGGATCCGTCGCAAGTGCAGCGGCAAATAACTGACATGATCAGCCGCGGGATCCAGGGCGTCGTTTTGTGCTGGTATGGGCCAAACAACGATATCGACCAGGCGGCCCAACTCGTGATGAAAGAAGCCGAAAAGCATCCCGGATTTAACGTCTTCATCATGATCGATACCGGGGCAATCCAGTGGGATTCGTGCTCGGGCTGCAGCGCTCAGGAGGCACTGGTGGCGAATCTGCAGTACCTGCAGCAAACATACTTCTCCTCGCCGGCGTACCTGAAATTCCAAGGTCGGCCGGTAGTCACAAATTTTGACATTGACCTTCACTATTCGGTGGATTGGACAGCTGCCGGCGCGGTTCTAAACCCGAGCCCTGTATTTCTCTTTCAGAATAGTGCAGGCTTCAGCCATGCGAACAGTCAGGGCGCCTATTCCTGGGTCATTCCGACAAACAATGACTTGGGAATGGGTTATTTGAATCAGTTCTACACCACGGGAAGAACGTTCCCCAACGACATGACGGTCGGTGCTGTCTACAAGGGATTCAATGACACTCTCGCCAGCTGGAGCTCGAATCGAATCATGGGCCAGCAATGCGGCCAAACCTTGCTGCAAACATTTTCCGAGATCAATAGTCTCTACAATTCCAACGATCAGCTCCCTGCCTTGGGCCTTGTGACCTGGAACGACTACGAAGAAGGCACGGAACTCGAAACCGGCATTGATAACTGCTTAACGGTCTCCTCCACACTTGACAACAACACGCTCCAATGGAGCGTCAACGGAAATGAAAATACTGTGGACCATTACACCGTCTACGCCAGCACGGATGGTCAGAACTTAATGGCCTTGACGGATGAGCCCAATGGTACGCACTCGCTCGACATGTGCAGTTTCTCGCTGGCCCCTGGCAACTACGATTTGTTTGTGCAAGCTGTCGGGAAGCCTTTCATGAAGAACCAAATTTCAGGGTCGGTTTCTTACACGGCACAATGCAGCACCGTTTCGAATCCGCCGATTCCCCCGAATCCTCCGAGTCCGAGTCCGCCGAGTTCGGGACCGGCGAATCCATCGATCAGCATAAGCGCTACGCCGCAGTCGCTGGATATGGCAGCCGGGCAGTCCAAGACTACCAGCGTCGCAGTTACCACGTCTGGCACTTTCAGTGGCCCGGTTGCGCTGTCGTGTGCCAACGTTCCGGCCGGCATGACATGCACGTTGTCACCGAACCAATTGGTTCCCGGTAAAGGACCCTCACTATCTACGGTTACCATCTCCACCGGCGGAGGCAGTCCAGCTACTGCAGAGCATAAGTCATCATCGCCTAGATTGTTATATGCCACGTTTCTGAGTTTCGGAGTCACGGGTTTCGCTTACGTCGGAACTCTTGAGAAGAAGCGCCTGAAACGCATGTTGTTTCTCATCGCTTTGATCGGTGCCGTCTTGTTGGCAAGCTCTTGCGGCGGAAGCCCCAGCACGCCGCCGGGGAATTCCTCCGCCGCGGTCCCCGCGGGACAATACACGGTAATCATCAATGCTTCGTCGGGAGCGGTCCGAGCCTCCACCAGCTTGACTCTAAATGTCCAATAGCAGTGAAAAGCAAGCTCGGGTGAAATGGCGTTCGTCATGTGGGGCCAGCACAAACTCGAATAGGACCTGAGGAGTTGAAGGTTTCCAGTTAGGGAGCTGGCGTTAGAATCCCAATTCCCAACATTCGGCTCCTGCCCAGTTCTCTCCGACGCAACAGATCTTTCTGACGAAAGCCCGAACGAGTGCGGAGCGGAGAAAAGCGATTAACCCCGCACTCATTCGAACCTTGTGTGCGGTGAGAAGTTCGCACCTACTTAGCCGTGGCGCTACTGGCAAAAGTGACACCTCTAGAATGGGGTGGGACTTCTAGTACTGCGATGCGAACAGTGGGAGTGTTTACTCGCACGCCACTGTCAAAACTGACAGCTCTTGAAATTGCATTTCTTCTGCAGAATTTACTCCCTACCCTTGCTTTGAACCGACGCCCGCTAATGTTTTCCCCGGCGGGCGTTTTTCTTAGTGGCTGATTGCTTGGGCATGCGAGCCAGAAGCCAACCGATCATGTAGGCAAGCGCAAAAGCTTGAAGATATTTCTCGTTCATTGTTGGACGCAAAGGTCACGAGCAGCAGAGCCTAGCTTCTCACATTCACGTTGTCGTTGCTTACGAGCAATGTTTTCTTAGCAGCCGTTTCGGCCGCGCTTCATGACTGCAATCGCGATTTATCCTGCGTCAGTCTGTCAATCTAGACAGTGCCCGAGCCATCCATCCAGACCTACAGTAACCAAGCCCGCGAAGTAGCACCTATAACTGAACCGAGGAGAATCACATGGCGCACGGGATTATATGGTGGATCATCGTTGGTCTGATTGCCGGTTGGGCAGCCGGGAAAATCATGAAAGGCGGCGGATATGGTGTCATCGCCGATATCCTGTTAGGAATCGCCGGTGGCGTGATTGGGGGATGGGTAGTCGGTATGCTCGGCCTCGGAACTGCTGGCCTGATATGGAGCATCCTCGTAGCAATTTTGGGTGCGGTTATCCTGATTTGGATTACCAGACTGATCAAGAAAGAAGTCTGAGCTTCATTCCTTGGCTACGCAGCGCTGCTTTTACTTGAGTCCAACCAGGCTGCTGCTTCCTTCAGCCTGTTGCCAGATTCGAACTGGAGCGGTGGCGCAAGGGCGCATTGTGCGCAACGTTAAACCGTCCGGTTCTCAAACATACATCCCGAATCGCTAAACATCCCCAATTTCTCTGAGTCACCTGGAACACCGCGGAAGAGGATGCCCGACTTGGTAGGATGAGAAAAGGGCCCAACGCTTCCGCCTCGCGTTGGGCCTGCTTGCCACTGCGTGAGACAGGGAGTCTCACTCGCGTTCATTCAATATGGGCTAGATTTCACTCACCAGTTGGTTCTTTGGCAATCGTGAAAACTGACAGTTGGCACTCCAAAAATTCGATGGCGGGGTACGCGACCAGGTTGGGAGAGGGCTGGTTGCCCAACGTGAGAATCCCGAGGCTCCAGTCACGCCCCCGGCGAGAGATTATATGCGTTGAATATCTGTGCACAAGTGCCCAGAAGTACATCTGGCTTTGGCCTGCTTCAGGATCGGGAAGTCAGGATCGGCATCTTTCCAGAGGGCCTTAGCTCCCGCATCGCTTGGAGATCGTGTTGATCGAGTCCACTACGATTGTCACTGGAGAACCTGCTCTCCTGCGGTAATTAGAACTGGTGCTCATCGTGGGCGATTCGGTTCCAGTGACCTCTACTTGCTGCCCGAGATAGGGTTCAAGCTTGATTTTGCGAGTTGGTTCAAGTACAAGGCTGTTGCTAGGATCCGACTGCGTTAGGATGAAATCGCCGGCGGCGCGGCTGACGCATCCTTGCACTGTGACCTTCCCTTCTCTATTGCTCGCGGGCGACTGCGGCTGACCTTGGTTCGCTTCCGCCATCAGCAAGCACCATACGAACAACGGGATGACTACGATTGCCTTCTTCATAACGGTGCAACCCATTGGTCCCAACAACACACCGTTCATCCTCTCTCTTTCCTATCCCGTCAGAAGATGCTGTAACAACTGAGAAAAATGCCAGTTCTTTTATAACCACGCGGCATCTACACCAATGCGAACACAACAGCGAAGATTCAGAACAGCATTGTCGCGAATAACACATCGGTGGGAACTGCTATGGCACCATGACCTCGAAAGCTACATCCTTAGCAGCGAGGGTTCCTGCCACTTCAACAGCACTGGCGATCTTAAACCAGGCCGATCGTTTGATCCTCCGGCATTGGCTCTTTTCCAACCTTTCGGCGATGTCAAGCTTTTTTGCTAGAGGCTATCAGTTCTTGACAGTATTCAGAACACTGTAGGCCCTGGGCAAACTATTTACATGCTGCGTTCGATGGATAGCTCATGGAGAATGCCGGCCGCAATATACACGATGCTAATTTGTTCAAGCATCACACTTGTTGCGCAGAACTCTTCGGTGCTGACGGGCAAATTCGTGGCACGGATCAATGGACCGGCGTTGACTTCTTTTGGTGAGAATCACGAATCCTATGTATTTGAAATCACTACTCCCAGCCATCAATTTGTGGTTTTAAGTTATGCGTTTCTTCTATACCAACCTCGGTTGCCAGACGTCTTGGATTACTTGCATCTCTATACCTTCAGCGCAGAAGAGAATGAACAATGCGAGGGTAGCATTGAAGAAATCTCAAAGCGCTACCTGTTTGACGAATATGGCACATTCGTGGGGGTGAAATATGCGATTGAATATTCCAGAAACGCCCCGCACCTATTTCCGCTGAACACGCGATTGCGCTGCTATCTGCTGGACCAGAAAACCGTTAGTCTCATCAAGGAGATTGAGAGCGAGCCCTTTTTTCAGCATTAAGGTTTGAGTGCTTTCTCCGTGCGGGGGGCGGAAACCGGAACGGAACTCACTTGACACGCATTTGGATCATAGGCACACATAGGATGCTTAGCCTTCCCTGTGAAGGACCGGGGGGCCGGAAAATATCCAAGCACAAACGCCGCTCGCAGCTGTGTCCGGAACCCTTGCAGTCCTGAGCGCGCTCTACTCGGACATCGCACTAATTTAGTCCCTTTGCGCTGCCTGTCAACAGTGACAGTAGATGCATCTGTAGATGAACGTTACAAAGAGTGAGGACATCGCCAAGAAAGAGGATGAGATGAGAATTTCGCGTATTGTTGCGTCTATGATTCTGCTGCTTTTGCTCGCAGGAACGGGACTTGCTCAAGATAGCTTTGAAGCGTACGCCGAGTATTCGTATCTGCGATTTAATCCCACGGTATTTGGACTCAATAGCCGAAGTTTCAACGGAGGTGGTGGAGGAGCTACCTGGTACTTCGCCAAAATCTTGGGAATCAAGGGCGATTTTATGGGCTATGGAAGCACTTCGTTCACCAAGACTTTCAGCTCCAGCGTGAGGCTGCCGAATGGCGCATTCATTCCGGCCGGCAGCTACACCTCTCAAGGCAACATGTTCACCTATTTATTTGGCCCGGTGATTAAGATTCCCATTCCCAAGGTCACGCCCTTCGGCGAAATACTGTTTGGTGGATCAAACACCAACGGATACGTGAATCTGGAGAACTCGATCATAGCGAGTGGGGGAACGATCTCCAAAGCTCCCACGCAGCATCCCTTCACAATGGCGATTGGCGGGGGACTTGATATTTCCGTTTCCCAGCACGTTTCTCTTCGGCCCGGTGAGGTTGACTATGTGCTGTCCCGCTACTCGAACCCTTTGACCAGTACTAACAATCAGAACAACTTCCGTTACTGTGGGGGAGTAGTCTTCAAGTTCTAGGTTTTCGCTAACCGGTGCAGTTAGCGTGCAGCCCGATATCAAAACCTACCAAAATCTTCGTACGCTGCCGGCCGAAGTAAAGATCTGGACTTCGACTTAGCGAAGCTCAACTCGCGATCGCAGTCCGGCACTGCGACTGCAGCCTGCAGGGATCCACTGACAATGCCGAATGGAGTACATGTCGCGCGAGCAGCGCGCGGACCATCAGAGAGACTGCATCTGTTAAAACTGACAGTTCCCCTCTCGATGTTTTCATAGTCAAACTTTAGTGTCACGGTGAGGGAGCTTCGGAAATATGGTTCCGCTCTGCTCCCTTCTTTTGACGAAGTCGCCGCCTTCGTTTTGTTCCACCTAAAAGTGAAGAGGCAGTCGTGTGCCTCAGAAACAGTTTTCTCAGGTAAAGGTTAATGTGAACGACCACGAGGAGGAGCCATGTCCCGAACGTTTTCTCGTCTGACTCTCGCAGCCTGTGTATTTTTCGATATGTATTTACAAGCTGTCACGCGCGACATCATTCCCGCGGGCACGATTCTGCAATGCACGCTCGACGAACCTAATTTTTCTTCGAAGACGGCCCTGGTCGGAGACCCGGTTCTATGCCATCTCAGCTCGCTTAGCTCGTTCGGGCATCCCCTATTTCCACGCGGCGCCATGCTCAGCGGGCATCTTGAGGATTATAAGAATCCGGGGCACTTTGTGGGCAAAGGGTGGATCAAACTTGAGTTTGATCGCATAGTCCTACCTGACGCAGAAGTGCTACCGATCGCTGCAAAGATAATCTCGGCTCACCACGGAAAGGTCGACAAAGAAGGCGACATCCATGGCAAAGGCCACCCCAAACGTGATGTGGTCGAATGGATGATCCCCATTCTTTGGCCACTCAAGGTCATCACTCTTCCGGCACGCGGTCCATACCCGTCCCTTAAAGGCGAAACGCGGATTGCCTTACGTCTGATGGAAGATGTGGAATTCCCACCCCCGGTTGCGCGGAATTCGGTCCCCATGCCACCGTGGGTAACTCCGAGCAGCTATCACCCCAGTGGCTACAATGCATCTTTGCAACCCGGCTCCACGCTTAACCAAGTGTCTTCCGTCCAGCCTGTCACTTCCACAGCGAAGCCGCAAGAATCAGCGTCACCAAAAACGACTATCATCGCGTTGAAGGGCGGCGCGGCATTCTTGGCAGCACGATACTGGATACAAGATGGGCAGATGCACTGCATTTCCTCGAGCGGGGAAGAGAGGCTACTTCCACTCGAAAAGATCGATCTGACGGAAACAACGCGGGTGAATCAAGAGCGCAGCGTAGATTTCGGGTTACAATCTCGCGATGTACTGGAGCAATAGACGAAGCGCAACTGTTCCGGCCTGGGGCAGTGTCTCGGAAATGGAGACACTACTAGGTCCTGAATGGGACCGGCATCTGGCCGAGGTTTCGGCGAGTAGTCGGAATGTTTAATTTCACGCCACTGTCAAGTTTGTCAGACCCGGAAAGGTCATTCCGAGCGCAGACTAAACCTGCTTCGAGCAAATCTGGAGAATAATGGTGTCTTGCTTCGCGCCGTAGCAATTCGCAGAGAGGTACTCGCTCCAAACGGAGGCCTGTTGTGTGACACAGAAGCCCTTACGTGTCCGCAGTGCGGAGCCACTTACTACCTGCATTATCCGGCCGAGATCGGGTTGAACCAGTTGCAGCTGTTCCGCTACATCGCCACCGAAAACATACGAAATGGACACCCGCGCCACTGGACTAGCATTGCCGTCGGCGCGCCGCGCCATTGCTAAGACGGATACTGGCCACCAAGAGGACCACCGGCCTAACAATTCCTCAGTGAGTAATAAAGGGATATTTCGACTGTTCAACTCCTGACAATCCTCTCCAGCGATCTTGAGAATTAATCCGCATCAAAAAGCATGCACAACCTGCATGACGTCGGTAGGAGAGCGAAATGCTGTTCGGATTCTTAAATCGCGGGTTATCGCGATGTATCCTTAGCGATCTTTTCGATAACAGACAAGGATGGCAGCACGATCTTGCCCCGCTGCTTTTTGACAATACCCAGCTCTTGCCATTTGCTTAACTTGCGGCTAGTGGTGAACAGGCTCATATGCGCGACCAGGGCCAACTGCTCATTCGTTAGGTCAAGTTCGATGCCATCACGCCCGACGTGGCCTAACTGCTTCGCACTCTCGACCAGCAATCGCGCAATCCGTTGTTGCGCAGTTTGGAAAGCATACGCACCCAGCACATCTATGAGCGCCTCTAAATAATTAACGACAACTGAAGTCACAGACTTACTTAAGCTTGGGCATCGCAAAACGAGAGCTCGGGATGACGCTAGATCCCACGCGAGGAGCGTGCCTTCTTGAACTGCTTCCACCGTGACTAGATATCGTGCAGGATCATCCCTTAGGATCGTTGCCAGGCCAAATAGATCGCCCGGTACTCCCCAGCGGAGAAACAGCTTGTCGCCATCGTGCGCAAGCCTGTAGACTGCAGCACGTCCCGTCATCAGCAACCACAAACGGGTGGCTGGCTCACCTTCCTGTTGTAGGAGCTGACGCGAAAAAACCCTTTCCTGTCTCGCGGCCGCAAGAACAACCTTGATTTCAGGTAGCGTTAGCCCATCGAGAAATGTTGATCGAAAACCTCGAGGAAGCGTAGCGGTCAATGTCGCTTTCTTGAGTCTTGGGTTTATCTAATCACCCCCGTTCTTCCTGGTCGCAACGATCATGTGAAATCCCTCTTAAGAAATGCCATGTAAAGCAGGAGTGCGACTCCAAGACTGCTGCGCCAGATTAAGAGGGTAGCTTCTTAGCGGGTAAACGTCATTGCTCTCAGGCAATGATGTCCTTCGGCACGTGTTTTGTGGTGTCTATGACTGTGGCTATCGTTATCAGGCTAGGCCTGCGCTGTTGGTTTCGCCCGGTATGTCCGGGTGGTCGAATAGCTTTGCGAAGATTGACGGAAGAACTGGCAATTTTGCCAGAGGCAGATTTGCTTCTTACCACGTATCATTACACCCCTAAGTGAGGCCCTATGTACAAACCATTTATTCTCGCAGTGTTGTTTGTCGGCGGCTGGCTTATGGCGCAGGAGAATCAAGGACAACCTGAGCACCCACCCCAGGGTAAAAACGAGCATATCACAGTAGAGGGGTGCGTCAGCCGTTCGGGCGGCCATTACATACTAATGCAGGCGGATTCAAGCCATAGTTTCGTACTTGAGGCACCTAGCACAATTGACGTCGGCCAGTACCTCGGCCACCAAGTGGCGGTTACTGGGACCGAATCGCATACATCCCCCACTAGCGGGCATTCCATTCGGGAAACGGGGGGTGGCCCGCAGGTCACAATCATGGCGGACTCGATCAAAACCATTTCCGAGCGATGTACACACTGACGAATCGACCCACATTTCCGACCGCCGCCACCAAATCCTCTACAACTTCAAACGGCCGCACGTCTAGAGGTGTGTTCTGACCGGAAAGGTACGCGAACGTGGATAGTCGTACCAGTCATGAGCTGTGACTCAATGACAATCGGCTGGAACCGTTCTAGCTGAGCGGACTGCAACCGTTCGTATTCTGCTAGGGGAATTGTGACACTTGCGAAGAGTGCTCTTCCGTCCACTTTCTGGGCGGATTCTTTTTTCCACGGTGCAACTTGTCGCATCTTGCGTAGTTGACATGAATCGCCACATCATTCATTCACACGGCTCCCGGCGAATAAATGGCGGAAGCCGGCGCTATTGCACGATAACATTGTAATGTTGCAGCAGTCATCCATGCCTTAAACCTAGATCGCGGAAACGATCCTTGATCTCCTTCAACGCGCGTTCTTCGGGTTCGCCCGCAGGTTGATCGAGGCCCTTATGCGTGATCCTAATTCGCAGCATGCCCTGTTGCTGGAATTGCCTTCTGATGTCGATGACAACCGTCGAGCCAAAGGGAATGACCTCCACTGAGCAGGACTCGTCGGTGTGAATCGTCTCCACCAGCTTCTTTAACGCCGCGTAGGCCAGTCGATAATCTGGGCCGGGTTCTGGCTCCCGGCTCATCTTGATACCGTACACGTCAATATCAAAGCCAGCTTGAATCCTTTGTGCTGTATAGTAGGGCAACACTTCATAGAAGGCGTGGTGCTGTTCAATCACTTCCCGAATATCCTCTGCCATGAGCACCTTTACTCACAACTTAAGGAGTGGGGTCAACGCGGATCTGCATTGTAGCCGTTTTGGTCTACTTGGTCCGAAGCAGAGAGCGCCTCCGACTTGTATGCTTCTTCCTGTTTTTGCGGAGTCATTAGGTAAACGCTAGAGCTTTGTAAGTTTGATGCATCCATTTCCTTGTCGTGCGTCTCTGGGACTGGCTCATTGCATGAGGCTGCGATCAAAGCCGCTTCCTGTTCGGAATAAACGAATCGGATGCCGCTGCTGCCGCCTGCATAGAACCACGACTTAATGGCCTTCGGTCCGCACTCATGATCTCCGAAGATGATGATGACCGTATGGCCGGATTCTCGCCTGTAATCGGAAAGACCCATGAACTGGGCGACCAGTTCACGATTCTCGTTCTCAACTCTGACAAGCGTTCGAGCATCAGGAGAAGGAGTACTAAAGTAGTAGGTCCCAGCACTCAATGTGGCTCCAGGTACGCGAATCGACCCGGTGAAGGTGATTTTGCTTCTTCGACTTGACGGACCCGCGGTCGCACAAACCACAGTAATCAGGATGGCAAAGCCAACCACGATCGGGTCGGCAACGGAGAATTTCTTCATAAGGAGACTCTGAAAGTGACACTAGCAGCGAGCTACTTTCCTTAATACTGATAGATTTGACAGGTGAATGCCAACGTCTAAGTTGCACGCGCGGCACGACCCGTCAATTTGAGCGCTGACTGGCGTAAACAAAGGCGATTGCATCTATAACGAGGTGCCCACCTTTGCGATAGGTTGTGATTGTTCGCATCGCCAATCTAGCGAAAGGGAGCGCTATGAGTCAGGAAAAGTATATCGGCCTAGACGTTCATCAGGCCACCATCTCGGCTGCCTAGTGGTCTTCAAAACCGCGGACGCCATCTGCAAGTTCACTTGCAGTTGCCCGACGCGGGGTGCACTTCCAGAACCTTGAAATGAGGCATAGGACGCGCCGTCCCGGTATCAGTACTTGGAGTTGCGGATTGGACTCCAACAAGGGTAACAGGCTGCCCGACATAGGAATCGAGGTGAACGGCCGTACTGTAGATCATGTTCGTGACTCCTGTTTGGTCCTTGAGTCGATAGTGGTCAGGTTCGCCCGTCAGGCATCCCGTAATTGTCGCCCGATGTCCAGGAATTACACTTTGCGGGTTGCTGTTCGGGGGGCTCTGGGTGTTCTGACTGAAAGCAAGTCCTGGCGTAACGGCCAAGATGATGAGTACCACTAGACTACCTCTCATGGTTCACCTCAAGGTTCTTCGCTGGACGAATCGAAACTCTTTTTGCTTCGTCAGCAATGGTAGTCACTTTGGGAGTTTGCCCGAACTGTCAATTCGTACAGCACACGATCAAATGCCATGCGAAGCGTGTCCGTTTCGCCGGATGGTCCACTTGGGCCCAATTTTTGGCTTGAGTGCCCTGCCTGTGCCCACATTGTCCCATATTGTCCGATTCACAACACTAGCTCGCTGTCGCCTGTCTGGTATAATCGAGCTCGTCTAACTGACCTAAGTGTTTCTTTCGCATCTTTCCGCCGCCCGATTTGTAAACCCCCAACGGGTGACGGTCCCTGCGAAACCGAGGAGATTGATATCTGTCCGATGTCATCGCGAGTCCATTTCCCAGCCGATGGATTCCATAGACCATTTGCCGTAGTGAAATTTTGTTGTGACAACGATCTGGTCTGTCGGGCGCAGTAGTTCAGTCCCCGTTCAGCAAGTATCCGTGAGAAGGTTCTGAACGGTCGAGAGGACTGCTTTGGAACGATCAAGCATTCGGGTTGTCGTGGTCGATGATTTTCAGCCTTGGCGCACTTTCATCTGTACTACGTTACAAAAGCAAAAGGAGTTGCAGATCATCGGTGAGGCATCTGATGGATTCGACGCAGTTCAACTCGCCCGACAACTGAAACCAGACCTGATCTTGCTGGATATTGGTCTTCCAAAGCTGAATGGCATCGAGGCGGCTCGCCAAATCCGGCAAGTTTCTGTTCATTCCAAAATTCTCTTTGTGAGCGAAAATCGCTCTCGCGACATCGCGGAAGAAGTGCTGCGCACGGGCGCAGTTGGCTATCTGGTCAAGTCGAATGCCGGAAGCGAGCTATGGCCCGCTGTGGAAGCGGTTCTTCAAGGGAAACAATTCGTCAGTGCGGGCTTGGTCGGTCCCGAGCCTGGCAGCCCTGCGGGTGAGCGCAGCGCCGATCCCGCTCGCGACCACACTGTCTTACGCATCGCATCACAGAACGTGATCCGACACGAAGTGGAATTCTATGCAGACGATTCCGGCCTTGTGGAAGGCTTTGCACGCAATATCGAAGCCAGTCTAAAGGCTGGCAACGTGGCTATTGTCATCGCGACCGAGTCACACCGTGCCGGCATTCTTCACGGATTGCGGTCACCTGCTGTGGACGTCGATTCTGCCAGCCGACTGGGAAGCTTTATTCAGTTAGACGCTGCGGAGACATTAGCCAGTTTCATGGTCAACGATATGCCGGATCCTGTGCGCTGTGAGAAAGTAGTCAGCGATCTCCTGCGAACAGCGAAATTCGGCAAGAAACCTTCTCGGGTAGCAATCTGCGGAGAATGCGCACCTACACTGCTGGCACGAGGGAATGCGGAGGCGGCGATTCGTCTCGAGCATTTGTGGGATCAGATCACGACAAAATGGAACGCAGATACTCTGTGCGGGTATTTGTGGAATGCTTTTCCGAAGAGGGAACAGAGCCCAGTCTTTCAGAGAATCTGCGCAGAACATTCAGCTGTTCATTCAGCGTGAAAGAACCTTTCTACACGGAAAGCTTGCAGTTTCTCTAGTCGTGGAATCCTTGTCGGTATCTCCCTTGCATTTACCCAAGGAGTGCCATGCCTCTGACCTGAGCGTGCCCTTGCCGATTCTATACAACCGTTCTAACTTCGTTGGAGTCGAATAATTCAAGGGATGCACGATTGGTCCGAAGATGAGATAATGACAAACTTCGTGGCAAGTTTGGTGCCTCACATCCGCTTGCGATGTACCCGTGATTCCGTGAAACTTTGTGTTGACGTTAGGGTTTACAAGGTGGGAGATTCCCTTGACTAGCGTTCTGGTGGTAGATGATTCCCAACCTTGGCAGCGCTTCATCTCAACAACACTTCAGAAACAGCCGGAACTGCAGGTCATCGGCCAGGTATTTGACGGATTCCAAGCAGTTCAGCAAGCTCAACAACTGCAACCCGACCTGATCCTGATGGATATCGGGCTTCCCAAACTGAACGGCATCGAAGCTGCACGCCGTATCCGGGAAGTTTCTGCCAACTCTAGAGTTCTGTTCGTGAGCGAGAATCGCTCCTGGGACATCGCAGAAGAGGCTTTGCGCACGGGCGCACTCGGTTACGTCGTCAAATCGGATGCTGCAAGCGAACTACTCCCTGCTATGGAAGCCGTTCTTCAAGGCCAGCAGTTTGTGAGTATCACGCTGACTGATGCGGTTTTGGCGAGCGTCACACGGCCGCTCGCTGAGCGCTTGATAACGGAGAGGGTACCACGACGTGGATAGTGGTTCCACCCGTCGGCTTCGTATTGACCGAAATCGTTCCATTCACCAGCCTGACACGCTCGCACATGCTGGTCATTCCTAACCCTTGGCCTTGCATTGCTGCTTCGAAGTCGAACCCTCTGCCTGAATCGCTGATAGTGAGATGAACTTCATTTGGCCGTTCCGCCAGTCGCACTTCGATTTGCGTCACACCGCTGTGCTTATGGGCGTTGTTAAGGCCTTCCTGTACAACCCGAAAGAGGCAAACACCAATTTCAAGTGGCAAGGGATTGGATACATCGCTTCTGAAGCTGATTTCTATCCCATGCCTTTGGCTAAATTCCCTGCACCAGCCTCGAATGCCCGCAACGGCACCCAGATACTCCAGCTTTGAGGAGTGCAGTTCGTGCGACAAAGCTTGCACGTCGCCCGCAATCCCGGTCGTCTGTCTTTGCAGTGCCTGCAGACGGCTCCGCACTTCAGAAGGATTGCGTTCAAGTTGTTCGAGCTCAATCGCCAGAATTGCCAGTCTTTGGCTGACATCGTCGTGAAGCTCTCTCGCAACCCGGGCACGTTCTTGTTCCTGGGCCTCAATTAATTTCCTAGTCATGCTGGAGAGCGACTCTTCGGCCTGTTTGCGTTCGGTCACGTCGATGCAGGACCCTATGTAGCCGGCAAACGAGCCATCGTGATTGAATCTAGGTATCCCACTGTCCAGGACCCAACGATACTCGCCATCGTGCCGCCGGAGCCGGTATTCCATTCGGAACTGCTCGCGCCGATCGAACCACTGGCTGTAGGTATTAAGGGTTTTCTGCAAGTCGTCGGGATGGATGTCTTTCTCCCACCCGTGGTCGCACTCCTCCTCAATCGAGCGACCGGTAAAGTCCAGCCAGGTTTTATTGAAGTAGATACAGACGTTGTCAGGACCCGCCATCCAAATCATTACCGGAGCGGTATCCGCAACCAGGCGGAAACGGCTTTCGCTTTCCTTGAGTGCCTCCTCCGCCCGTTTTCGATCCGTGATGTCCTGCACAATACAAGCAGCTCGATCAACGCCCCTGGCCCCCTCGACGGGAAAATACGAGGCCAATATATGCCGCTCTCCGAGCGCGGGATAGCTGTATTTCATCTCGTGTCTGACGATCTTCCCGGCGAAACACTCGTCCAGCTTCTGCTTGACAACAGTTTCGAACACTTGCTTGCTCAACACTTGGTGCACGAAATGCCCAACCACCTGCTCCTTCGTCATATTGCGCATGTTCAAGAACTTACGGTTGGCAATCAAGTAGCGGTATTCCCGGTCGACAACGGCAATCATTTCTTCCGCGCCTTCGACCGCCTTCTCGTATTCTCGCAGCCTGTCTTCCGCCAGTTTGCGGTCGGTAATGTCTGCAATTACGGCCAGTACGCATGGCTCATCGTCGATCTCTATGAGTTCTCCCGAGCCCAAGCCGACCCTCTCATTGCCGTCCTTGCAGCGATAGCGAACTTCCAGATTGCGAACAGCACCCTCCGACGTAAGTCGCTTTACGAACTCCACTCTTTCGTTGGGATCTAGCCAGATCCCGATGTCGAACGGAGTTCGCCCAAGGACCTCGCCACGACGCCAACCGGTTATCTGCTCAAAAGTCTCGTTGACGTCAAGATAGCGGTGATCTTTGGCGCTGGTGAGCGTCAGTGCCATAGGACTGTCTCGAAATGCTTTAGAAAATTTTTCTTCGGATTTCTTAAGCGCCTCCTCGCCTCGCTTGCGTTCGGTGATATCTACGGACATTCCCAGCATGCGCTCGGGTTCTCCATGGGCGCTGTAGTAGTACCTGCCCATGGAATGCAGCCAATGAATGGTGCCGTCGGCCCAAACGACGCGGAATTCGTCATTGAACTCAGTGTGATCCCGCTTGGCGGCATTTAAAGCGTTCCGCAGCAGACCATAGTCGTCGGGATGCACGCGATCCCAGAATGCCTGGGATGAGGAGCCCTCTTCCGGCGTCATGCCAAGTTGTGCGTGTGCATGGCCAAACCATAGATTCCGCCCGCCAGAAAGATCAAAGTTCCAACCTCCGATCCCAGCGGCTTCCATCGCTAGCTTGAACTGTTCGTTGGCGAGAGCAAGTTCTTGTTCTGCGTGCTTACGCTCGGTTACATCTGCCACCAGACCGATCGTGCGCAGCATTTTGCCTTCACTGTCGAAGAACGCCTGAGCATTCTTCTGCAGCCAAATGATCGATCCATCGGGACGCAGCACTCGATATGTGAGCCTACTATTAGGATTGGAAGGAGTCAGATCATCAACCGCAGAAATGTACTTTACACGGTCATCTGGGTGCACCTGTTCCAAGAATTGTCGGCGAGTAAGGTGCGTCGGATCCGGGCTTATACCAAGGATGGATGTGAACTCTGGGGATCGCACCATCTCATCGGTAGCGACATCCCAGCTATAGGTGTACATTTTGCCGATCTGAGCGGCCAGACGCAGCCGTTCTTCGTTGTCGCGCACCGACTCTTCCGCGGTCTTTTTCTCCGTAATGTCCTCGACCATTGCAAGTACGAGCGGAGATCGACGACTGTTGAATAACGAGATACTTAAGCGGCCCCAGACCAACGAACCCTCTTTGCGGAAATAGCGTTTGTCCAGTTGGTAGTGATCTATAGAACCCGCTCGCAATTGCTGAAACAGCGCCCAGTCTTTCTGCGCATCTTCGGCGGGAGAAAAGTCAACGCAGTGTTTGTTCCGCAATTCCTCTTCGCTATATCCCAGCATCGAGCAAAGGGCCGGGTTCACGAATATAGGCCGACCGTCCATGCTCTCCACGGCAATCCCGATAGGACTCGCATTGAAAGCATCATGAAGAAGTTGACTGTCAATCCTGGTGACTGTCGCCTGGTCCTGTTTCATGTGAGGGTTAGTACCCATACGGTTAAACCTGCAATCAATTCCGGCGTTTATAAAGAGTCTGAGGTTAGGGTCGTGGACACGGACCGCAAGCATTTAAGTGAAACCGTGTTTAACCCTTGTGGTATTGAGACGAAGCAGGACAGGCATCGACTGCCTTTCGCGAGCATACTGCCCTCCGCTGTCAGCATTTGTGCTCTTGACGTGCGCTTAGCGGTACAACCCCCGTACCGAGAGCGCTCTTATCCTCGTGGCGCGACTGATGTCACGCTCTACGGCCTGCGGTGTGCACTGATTTTGCTGCAGCTTACACCCGCCCCACAACGAAGTCAACGATTCTTAACGCGAGGTAGTCTCAATTTCAGACCGAGGCACTACCTAAACGCGAAGTAAACGGTACAGAAAGGCAGCACTGCAGATTGTTCCGCGCATGGGATCCCTCGAGCACACTAACGCGCGTTCGCAGAGCATCTGCGAACTGCGCCCTCACACGAAAATAACTGCTGATATCTCAGCATGCTGACCGGGATCAGGGACCTGTCAATATTGACAGGTCTTGGGTCTGGTTCCCCTAAGCAATGCAGATCACCGGGCAACCAGCATCAGCCACGCTGTCCCAATCGACAGGAAAACAGCCAAGAAGAAAAGCGTCGTCATCAGCCCCAGGCGATAGAGTTCGCGTTGCGTGAGATAGCCGCTGCCCACAAAGATAACGTTCTGGCTTCCGCCTTGGGGCGTGATCACTGAAAAATAACTGCTCGCGAAGAAGAGCGAAAATGCCATCAGCGATGCTGGAACTCCACCACGAATGCCGACGTCGAGAAATACTCCGAGAAGAGCGAGAACCTGCGAGGACTGACTGACGAACATGTAGTGGATCGCCACGTAAATCAAGATCAGCGCAACGTACATCACTGGCCACGATAGTCCTCCCATGTAGGAGGCAAGGCGCTGGCCCACATATCCCATAAACCCAAGCTCGTTAAGCTGACCGCTCAAAGCGAACAGGACCGCGAGCCAGAGAAACGTGGCCAGATCGTCACCCTGCGTTGCGATGTCATTTAAGGTAAGCACATCAGTCATCAGCAAGAGACCCAAACCGACAAAGGCGATACTCGTCACATTGAGCTGGAGCTTGTCACCGAAAATCCAACCTGTGACCATAAGCACGAAAGCAGTCGCCGTGATCCACTCCTCGCGCGAAAGCGGTCCCAACCCCTTCAGGGCTTTACGTGCGGCTTCCGGAGCCTCCGGTGTCGCACCTACATCTGGAGGAAATAAGCGCGCGATCAGCCACGGCAACACAAGGATCGCAGTAAGTGCCGGAACCGACGAGGCGATTAGCCAACCTCCAAAGCCAACGTTGACTCCGTATTCCCGCGCGACCTGGATCGCGATTGGATTTGCCGATGTGGCGGTCATCCAAAGCACGGAGGAAACCGCCAGACTCGCCATCGTACAGAACATCAGATAGCCGCCCAAGCGGCGGCCCCTGGGATCGTCGGGCCGCGAGCCCGATCCCTCGGCGACCGAAAGCACGATCGGGTATAGCACTCCACCGCGAGCAGTATTACTTGGAAACGCTGGCGCAATCGCTGCGTCCGTGAGAACGATGCTGTACGCGAGACCCAGCGACGAACGACCGAACAGGCTCACCATGAACAGGCTGATGCGCCTTCCCAGCCCGGACTTAACCACTGCCTGCGCGACCAGGAAAGCAACGACCACGAGCAGCACACTCGGGTTCGCGAAGCCAGCAAATGCCTTCGATGGCGAAATCGTGTTGGTAAGGACGACTGCTCCGGCGGCAAGCATCGTCGACGTCAGCAGTGGGAACACGCCGAGCAGCACCGATATGATCGCAGTTACGAATACGGCAAACAGGTGCCACGCCTGAGGGGTGAGTCCATTGGGTACAGGCGAAAACCAGATGGCAAGCGCCAATGCAAATGGGAACGCTCGCTTCAGCATCAAGTGCAGGCTGGTCTTAACGACATGATCTTCAGGCCGTTGTGTTGCTAATCCCGAGCTACTCATAGGCGCGGCTCCGCCGACAAAGATGCCGCCTGCGCTGAACCTACCCGGATTTGTCCGTGTAACCCGATGGATTGGCCCTGCACGACACCGTCCTCGTTCTCGAGCACAAAACGCCAAGAGAACTCGTATACGCCCGTTGCGCCTGCGTAGCGGCCAGTGCCAGCGATAAATGTCCCGACGATCTTGTTGCGGGTGGCAGTGCCTTCCCCTCGGAGTTCGCTGACGGCCTGATCACCGTGCTCATCGGTCCAGACTGCGCGTCCGACAAGACCCGTGGCACTATCGTTGAACACAATAGCCCGCGAGCGAAAACCGACGCCCGGGCGCGACGGCCCCGCGAGTAACAGGGATCCCTCGAACGTAGAGATGGAGGCCCAACGACTTCCAGTGAGGGGCAGGATGCTGCGACTACCCGCCGCAGTCCAGGTCCCCTGGAACTGATGCCATTCACCGGAGAAGGAGGAATTGGGGGGCAGTGGCGAGTGACCACAGGCGGTCACAGAAAGGACAGTGGAGACCGCGACAACCGTGCGAAGGGAAGTAAGCTCCTGAACTCGGCTGTGCAAGAAATGAGAGATAGAGTTTTTCCACACGTTGAAGATTGCCAATGAAGTTGCAAGCCGCCCAAACTTCGCTAAACCGCAGCTTCGTCGTCGACTGATCAAGGTTGGACCTTCGGGTCGTACGGGTTTAGTATTCGCGCAGCAGTCCGTCCCCTTGAACTGTTAAAAACCACAGACTACGCATGTTGCCCGCAGAGCGATTACCCCGAAGTGAGCAAGGAGAAGTCTCTAAGGGCGGGTCAGGCTCGAGCACCTGTTAGTTTTACCAGTTGTCGAACGCTCACCTCTGTCTTATGTGTTAGGAAGTTTGATTCCAGCCAAAGCAAGGCAGCACTTTCATTTACCTAGAGGTTCGCACATGTTGCTTGAGGACTTGTTCCTTCGGGTACGACGCGATGCGAGTCGGCGAAGGAACCATGAAGAAGGAATCCGCATGATCCAGCGATTGCAAGAACTGGATGCTCACGAAAACGTGAAGGAGATCAAGCCGGCAACCGCAGAATCCTTCGACAAGGTCAAGGGACACGTACATCGATCGTGAAACGCGACTCAAAGAGGATTACCCTTTTTATCGGTTGTTGCATCAAGGACTGAAGCGCACCTCCAATCGCAAGTGAACTTTAGTCCGGCAGTCTGGGCCTTTGAGTCGACTACGAGAGGCTTTAACTGGAACAGGGGTAACGAATGTCATCGACAAGTTCCGGGCTCTTGCAGGCTCCGTTCCCAGTCGGGAAGAAGATCACGCCCTGGGACTTGTTCGCTGTCCTGATGTTCTTGATCTTCGGAATTGCTGCCATCATTGACCCAGTCGCTGCGTCGATGAGGGTAACCCTCGTGATGGGCTGGCTACTGATTTTCGGCGGGATCATAAGTCTGATCAAGGTGTTCAAAGGCAACAAAGCGATCCAGATCATTTTTCACATTTTGATCACTCTGCTATGCGTAATCGCTGGCGTGTATTGCGTGACACACCCGACGTTGGCCATGGGCGCGCTCACATTTCCATATCGAAAGTGCTTGGCTTGGTCGCGCCAATAGCAAAATCTGAAAGCTGAATCTATGTCCCGACCGCGCGTTGAGAAACTTGCTCAGGTGCCACCGGCACGCGAGCGCGAATGGTTGTTCCAGCCATCGGTTTCGAATCCACCACAAGAGTTCCGTTCACTAGGCGAACGCGCTCACGCATGCTGACGAGGCCAAGCCTTCCTTTCTTCATCGCTGCCTCTGCATCGAACCCCGTTCCCCGGTCAGCGACCGTGAGTTCAACCTGACTGGTTGAGTAACTCAGCCGCACTTCGAAGTGCCTCACACTGCTATGTTTCGCTGCATTGTGCAGCGCTTCCTGCAAAACACGGAAAAGACATAATGAGACCTCCGGAGGCAGTGGCTGTGGGATGTCATCGTTCTTAAAGTCAATCTCCACTGCTTGTCGTATAGAAAACTCTTTGCAGAAGCTTTTCATTGCCGCCACGATGCCTAGATACTCCAATTGTGGAGAATGGAGTTGATGCGAGATCGATTGCACTCCAGTTGAAACCTCAGTAAGCCGTTGCCGAAGTTCGTGCAACCGCTGAATTAATTCGGAAGGCGAATTGGGAGGGTCGTCCTTCGTTTGATCCATTTCGACTGCCAACATAGCCAGGCGCTGATTAATATCATCGTGAAGGTCTCGAGCGATCCGTTTACGTTCTTCTTCTTGCACCGCGACCAATTTGCGACTTACGTCCCCTAGAGCCTCTTCGGCCAGCTTACGCTCGGTAACGTCGATCCCAACACCGATGTAACCGACAAAAGACCGGTCCTGACTGAACCTCGGCACGCCGATATCGAGTAACCAGCGATATTCGCCGTCGTGCCGCCGCAAACGATACTCCATCCGGAAACCGTCGCGGCGATCGAATGCTTGCGTGTAGGTTTCTAAACAACGTTGTAGATCTTTGGGATGGACCCGCTCACTCCAGCCGTTCCCCAGTTCGGCATCAATTGAGCGTCCAGTAAAGTTCAGCCACGGCTTATTGAAGTAGCTGCACAGCTTGTTCGTGTCCGACATCCAAATTAGCACTGGTGCTGAGTCCGCTAGCAGCCGAAAACGGGCTTCGCTTTCGCGTAAGGCTTGTGCCGTGTCCTTGCGTTCCTCAACAAGAGCGGCGAGCATCATAAACGGTATCCCCGCAAACAATAAAAAGAGTTGTAACGAGAACACATCGCTCAGGCGGCCTGCCCCGATGAAGGGGCCGCCTCCGCGGACAGCACCCCAGATTGAGAGAAAGGCAATAACAAGCATCGAAGTCGAAACGCCTGTTGTGCCAAAACGCAGAGCGGACCACAGCAAGAGTGGCACAAGCGAATACAGCAGGACCGGGCGACTGACATCGACCGATGCCACAAACGTGAAATACCCCAAAACGACCAGCACTGCATGCAAGAGCGTTACTTCAGCGTAGTAGGCAAGTGACTTGGGCACTTGGTTTACCCAGCCCAAAATGGCTGGGGTCACCGTAAGTAGGGCTAGTGCTTCGGTGAGAAAACAAATCCTCCACAAAACCCAATAATCATTTCCCAGCACCGCGGCGCCGATAAATGCGGCAGACAGCGGTGCGAGCAGGACGGCGAAGAACAGGTAGACTCTGAGGCTGCTAATGCTGTCTAGACGAGGAACTCCAGCGAGAATATAGCTAACGCCGAGAGCGGCGATGAGAACTTCGACCGTATCACTCACAATAAGCAAGGCGGTCGTGCGCATCGTCAGACCCGCGCGCATATCGTAAAAGACAAATCCCGCGAGCCCTGCTGTGAGAAGAACTGGCCAGATTCTTCGCGGCGTTAGCAACAAAACGGCGACGAGAAAAGCACATCCCGGCCAAAGGGGCCATACCATCTCGGGGCGTATGACCAATGCATTTCCCACCAGGGCTGCGAAGTACGACAGGGCTGCGACCAGGCATGCAAGCAGCGCAACATCGAGGGCAGAGTTCAGACTTTTTCGCGGATCTGCAACTCGAAAACGGACCCCGCTCATGACCAAACCTCAAGAATTCCGGTACTTCGAATCCCTTGATCTGCTTCCGAATGAGCCTCGGCGTTCAGGAAGCACGGATTTTGATGCTAAACGTACTCCTGGTTCTGATGCGACGACCTGCAGAACGTCGAGAGTGCCACCCTGGCGAGCACAATCCTCCCTCTACGTTGTTGCATCGGTGTTACTTCGATGCGGTTAGGTTTGAAAGTACCCCGTCCTCAGAAGTTCTCAAGCTTTGTGGTATGGCGCAGCCTACGCCTCTTGGTGCATACTGTCAACGGTTGCAACTAAGGTGTGAAGCGTCACCACCCACTGAATGACGACAGATTTCTCCAAGAATTGTACTACGCTTATGCCTGGTTTGGATGCGGCTGTCAGTGTTGTTTCAACTGTCAGCAGTCCGCGCCTCGTGACTAGCTAACCGCCCTTTCTGATCCGACGACGGTTCTTCCCTTGCCCGCGACTGCGATCTTTGTCTGCGTCGTTTTTGACTCGAAGATCGCGGCGTACACTGCTCCTCCAGCTATGCCACCAATGATTGGCGCTACCCAGAACAACCAAAGCTGGGCGAGGGCCCATCCTCCGACAAAGATCGCTGGCCCTGTGCTCCGTGCTGGATTCACTGAGAGATTGGTAACCGGAATTCCCACGAGATGAATAAGTGTCAACCCTAATCCGATCGCGATGGGCGCAAAGCCGGCTGGAGCACGCCGGTCGGTTGCGCCCATTATGATTATCAGAAAAAAGAAGGTCAGGACCACTTCTGCGACAAAGCATGCGAGCAGCGAATAGCCACCGGGTGAGTGCGCAGCATAACCGTTCGAGGCGAGACCGCCGCTCACGTCGAATCCCGCTTTGCCGCTGGCGATCACGTATAAAACTCCTGCCGCTGCGATTGCGCCGACCACCTGTGCAATGACATACGCAAACAAGTCAGCAGGAGTAAACCGCTTGCCTGCGGCCAACCCAAACGAGACTGCTGGATTCAGGTGAGCGCCTGAGATGTGGCCGATCGCGTAGGCCATCGTGAGCACGGTCAAGCCGAATGCCAAAGCGACTCCATAAAAACCGATGCCTAACCCGGGAAACGCTGCCGAGAGTACCGCACTTCCGCAACCACCGAAAACCAACCAAAAAGTCCCAACAAATTCCGCGAATGCGCGTCGGGATAAATCCATAGTTCCCCCTTCTGAAAGGATTTTTCAAGGTGAAGCTTAGAAACGATAGAAGTCTAAAACGTGGTAGCTGAGCAACTGTCAGAATTAGCAGTCCTTTGGCTGCCAAAAATCCTTAAGCAAGAAGGGGAAAAAGTCCTTGGCTCCTACGCGCCGGATTACGCAGACCACCTCGCCGACCGGGAACCGTCAATGAAAACAGAGGCAGGACTCGGCAGCATGATTGCCGTCGAGCAACGACTGGATCCCACAGCTTGGCTATCCTTTAACTCGATTCCCGTCGACCTCTCGGCCTGGCTGCTCGAGATTCCGCCGCCACTCAGGTACACGGTTCGGAGGCAAACACAACAGTGGAGTATTCGGTGATAGTTTGGCGCACGCCGGTGAGAGAGTGGAAGGAGGTTCTATACCACTTGACCTACCGCCGGGAATGGATGCCGGAAAGGAACTGCTGGCGGGACGTGCTCGTGCGATGGCAGAGAATTTAAGGATAATGATCAGCGTAGTCCGATGAATGCCGACGTCTAGAGCGAACGGGCCAGTGGCCAGGCACTATCGGGGTATTGCCAAGCAACCAAACTGGTTTAAAATTTGGTCATTGTTGAGCTCGGGTTGGCAAAGCATTTTACATTCTCCTTGCATGTCTTTCGCATTTATTCCTAAATCTCATGACATTCTCGTGATAGAGCCGTTCCTTTGAAAAATCGGCTCGTTCAGTGTGTACGTGAAATTGCCTTTGGGCAACGAACGAAGCTCCTTGCTGTGCGACTCTGTTTGAGTTTGGGTTTTGCGACTTGCGATTCAGATCAGGGTTATAGATAGAGGAGGTTTTTTGGTTACACCTCCAATTCGGGTTCTTGTGGTCGATGATTTCGAGCCGTGGCGCCGCTTCATCTGTTCGACACTTCAGAAGCAGACGGAGCTACAAGTTATCGGCGAGATTTCTGACGGTCTGGAAGCAGTTCAAAAAGCCGAAGACCTCCGACCCGACCTCGTCCTGCTGGATATTGGGCTTCCGACAATAAACGGAATAGAAGCTGCCAGCCGGATACACCAAAGTGTTCCTGGCGCAAAAATCCTATTCCTAACTCAGAACAACGATCCGGATGTGGTGCGCACCGCTTTGCTTAACGGGGCGCGAGGGTACATTTTAAAGGCGGATGCTAAGCGCGAACTCTTACCTGCCATAGAGACAGTTATTCGGGGCCACAAGTTTGTTAGCAGGAGGTTGGAGCGTCCAAATCCCAACTAGCTTTTACCCGCTCCGTTGGGGACCGCGGCGAGTTGCCTCAATTCGTCTTCGGCTAGGTTGAACTCGACGAAGCCGCAATGCAAACAGACCACGACCTTTGGGAAAACCAACACAGCAGGCTTGTCCAGGCCTGTTAATCTGTCGGTATGGATGTTAACCTCTGCATGGAGCTCGACGTTATTATCGGAAGCACATCGCCTGCACGACACGACTACAATCCTTCCAATTGAATTCTAATCGCGAGGTGCAGAAACAAGATGTGCCAGTTCTCACGAGAGCGATGTGACTGACATCACGGCGGCAGGTTCTTTCGCGTGACTTCATTCAGGATCCTCTGGAGACTGACAACTGCTAGAGTTAAGCACAGCCTTTTTCTCCTTGGGTTCCTACAGATGCGCCAGACGACACTTCTAGTTCATAGTGCAGCGATATTCTTCATTGTCCTCACCGTCGCGTACGCTGGCGCAGAAACTCAAAAGAAATGTCCGTCAGTTGAAGCAAAGCGCGCGAGGATAGAAGCAGGTCATCTGCAGGATTGGGATAGCGTTTACAGTTCGTTCAAGCGATTCGGACAGTGTGATTCCGGAAAAGTAGCCGAAGAATATAGTTACGCGATCGGCCGACTGCTTGCGCATCACTGGGATGGCGTCGAGTTACTCCTGAACCTCGCTGAGGGTGATGAGGAATTCAAAGAATTTATCCTAAGACACATTAATGAGGATATTCCGGAAGAAGAGGCGCAACTCATTATCAACAACTCCCGCCAGCGTTGTCCCGCCGACGGAAAGTGGTTGTGCAGAGCGATAGTGGATTACTAGTTTACACGTCTAAATCGTGGGGGCCCATGCCAGTTTCAGATCGTTTCGTTCGTCGTTCGAGGAGCAGGAGCACTCTGAACATCGGCCTACTGTTGTGTTTTTTCTTGATCTTCTTACTTCGCTGGAACGCATGGGCCGAACAATGGATACCTCTAGGACCTGACGGTGGCGAGGTCCGCAGTCTCGCTTATGAGCACGTCAATCCAGCTCTTATGTTCCTTGGCACAAGTACAGGAACTATATTCCGATCTACAGATGGAGGACAGAATTGGGAGCGCTTCGTCCACCTCGGTAAAGGGGACGATCTTGTCATCGATCACATTGTTATCGACCCTCGGAATTCGAAGAATATGTATGTAGGAACGTGGCACTTGGATAACCACCATACCGGCGAGTTGTTCCGCTCCTACGATGGCGGCAAGAACTGGAGCGCTGTTCCGGCAATGCACGGAAAGTCTATCCGCGCCATAGCTGTCGCAGCGTCGGATCCTAAGGTTCTAGTGGTGGGTGCGCTGGACGGCGTGTTTCACAGCAAAGATGGAGGTCAGACGTGGCGCAAGATCTCTCGTCAACAGGTAGAGATTAAAAATGTCGAGTCCATTGCGATCGATCCGAGGAATCCGGATGTTGTTTTTGCAGGAACACGTCATCTTGCGTGGAAAACATCGAATGCGGGCGCCAAGTGGCATCGCGTTCAGGACGGAATCATAGATGACTCTGATGTATTCTCCATTCTCGTTGACGAGTCGAATTCGAAAGCAGTGTTTCTGAGTGCCTGCTCGGGCATTTACAAGAGCGTAGATAGTGGCCATGTATTCGAGAGAATTCAGGGCATCCCTTTCTCGGCCCGACGCACCCGCGTCTTGAGACAAGATCCGAGCAATCCGGCGATGGTCTACGCCGGAACTACGGAAGGTCTGTGGGTGACAACCGATTGGGGAACAACCTGGAAGCGGGTAACGAGTCCTGAACTTGTGGTCAACGACGTTTTGGTTGATCCTCGGGATTCGGGACACGTACTGTTAGCTACTGATCGCGCCGGTGTGTTGACCAGCGACAATGGGCAGCTCAACTTCGTAGCTTCCAACTCCGGATTCACTCACCGCTACATATCATCGATTCTGGTGGATCAGCAAGATTCCAATGTCCTCTATGCCGGAATCGTCAATGATCGAGAACTCGGGGGAGTATTCGTTTCCGTCGACGCCGGACAGCATTGGAGCCAGATGAATACGGGTCTGGATGGACGAGATGTATTCGTGCTGAAACAGGTGAATGGGTCGATTCTTGCCGGAACAAATAATGGAATTTTTGCGCTAGATAGAAGCAGTTCTCGATGGATTGCACTAAACAACGTTCGAGAGATAAACAACGAAGATTATCGGAGAGAGGACAACGCCGAAAATTCGTCGTCAATGGTGAAGGTAAACGACATTGAGATCACACCCAAGAAGTGGCTAGCCGCGACCTCCGCAGGGCTCTACAGCAGTTCCGACGAAGGCAGAACCTGGAAGAGGGAGGCCGCACTTCGGAAACTGTATCTCGTTTCCGTGCGGTCGCGAGGCCACGTGATCGCCGTCGCCGGCGCTAGGAACGTTTTGATCTCAGTGGACAATGGAAATTCATGGAAAACGTCGCGCAGCCTACCTGGTTACGTGAGCGGCATTCAAAACCTCGCCATTACGCCTGACGAAGTGATTATTATCGCCTCGCGCGAAGGTACATTTCGCTCTCGGAACTTGGGTATGCATTGGGGCCGTATTCATCGGGGCCTACCCAGCAAGAACATAAATTGCATCACTTACGACAGCAGCAATCAACGTCTTCTGGCCACGACTGCAGAAAGCACAGCTGTGTACGAGAGCAAAGACGGGGGCTCTACCTGGGACCGTCAGTCGGACACCGGGTACTTGTTGCGCGCGATCAGCGTCGTCAGTGGGCGGCTGTTGGCGACCACGCGGTTTGACGGGCTCATCGTGCAGACACAAGATGGACCGCAGCATCGCTGAAAGCGCTTCGTGTCTGCGAATCGACGCTCTTCTACGAGTAGCATTCGGATCCCGCCAAGATCAGAAAAAGGCCCGGTCCGAAGCCGACCAACATAGCGGTGTGCCGTCGAGCGCGCACGCCCAGCAGCACGCACGCCCAGCAGGCAGCAGCAACGGACTGAGCCGCTCGGAAGAATAGCTTCCATCGTGGCCCACGTCGTTGTCCTAGAGCAATGATTCGGCACACTCTCTGTCACTAATAACAGGTCCACTATGAGACTTCGCATGTTGACGTATGAATGCGCTCTAGAGGCGGCTCGGGGCGCGGGCAGTTCGAGTGCGAGCGATTGAGGGTATTCGAACTGCCCTGGATTTTTCGTGATTAGCCACAGACGATCTGTCACATTTGCCTGTTTGTCAAGGCGATCCACTCCGTGTTGCTCGGAGGAATGCTCTATTTTGAACGTTTTCCTAATGAGGTGTATTCGTAGGGGGGCCGTAACTTTGTTAGTGGGACTGTTTCTTTGCCCACCTTCGTGGGCAGGGGACTGGGTACTTTTAGGACCAAATGGTGGAGACGCCCGCACCCTGGCTTACGATCCTCAGAATCCTGCCCATGTTTTTGTGGGGACAAGCACAGGCAGCATATTCTTCTCGACCGACGGTGGAAGAACTTGGTCAGATTTTGCGCATCTGGACGGCAAAGACGATTACGTAGTGGGCCATATTGTCATTGATCCAAAGAATCCGGGTGTCATATTCGCCTCAGGATGGAGTGTTGAAGATCAGCAGTCTGGGAGTGTGTTCCGCTCTCGCGATGGAGGTAGAACCTGGGTAGCTCTCGCTGAAATGCGCGGCCAATCTGTTCGCGCCCTGGCTATAGCCCCTTCCAATTCGAGCGTGCTTGCTTCCGGTACCCTAGACGGAGTGTACCGAACCGAGGATGGCGGAGACAGTTGGCACCGCATATCGCCCGCAAATCACGCTGAAATCAGGAATATCGAGTCGGTCACGATTGATCCACGAGACTCAAACGTGATTTATGCAGGTACCTGGCATCTGGCGTGGAAGACCAGCGACGGGGGAATAACGTGGCATCGTATTAACCAAGGCATGATCGACGATTCAGATGTTTTTTCGATCATTGTGGATCCAACGAACCCATCTTTAGTGTACGCAAGCGCGTGCTCAGGAATTTATAAAAGTGAGAGTAGGGGTGAGGCCTTTCACAAAGTCTACGGGATTCCGTTTGCAGCACGGCGTACGAGAGTCCTGAAGCAGGATCCAAACAACCTCAGTGTGGTCTACGCTGGGACCACTCAAGGACTCTGGAAAACCGCCGATGCCGGCAAGACCTGGAAACAGGTGACAGATTCCAGGATTGTCGTGAATGACATCCTTGTCGACCCACGAAACTCGTCACGATTGCTCCTAGCCACTGACCGTACTGGTGTGATGGTAAGTGAGAATGGTGGGTTGAGCCTTTCGTCTTCAAATTCCGGCTACAGCCATCACTACGTAACGACGCTTCTGGCCGACAGGAACGCTCCGGGTTTGATTTTTGTGGGGATTGCCAATGAGCATGAACTGGGCGGAGTGTTTTCCTTCCGCGATGGTGGAACCTGGCGGCAAAGAAGCGCTGGCTTGGGCGGACGAGATGTGTTCGCGCTCGCACAAGCTGCAGATGGCACTCTCATTGCAGGCACGAACCGCGGACTATTCACACTTGATCGTAGTGCAGGTGTATGGCGGCCTATTGCGATTAAAGCTACGAAGTCGACGTCCTTGCCGCCAACAGCATTGAAAAACGACCCGCCAGACCCACCTCCTGTGACGCAATCACTAATGGATGCAAGAATCAATGATGTGGACGTCGCACCCCACTGCTGGTTCGTCGCGGCCTCAGCAGGATTGTTCTCGACCTCTGACGGGAGGAGTTGGACAGGCGGACCAGTGCTGGGGAAAAAGGACTTTGTCGCGGTACGATCTGCTGGGAACCTGGTTGTCGCAGCCACACACACAGAGGTCCTCGTATCTGCAGACGGCGGAATCAACTGGCACCTTGTAAACTTGCCTTCACACGTTACCGGTGTCCGCGGTGTTACTGTCACACCTGACGCGGAGATACTTGTCGCATCCGCGGACGGTGCGTTCCGGAGCTCTGATCTTGGAAAGAACTGGGAGCACGTATTGGGCGGTTTGCCTAAGAACGATCTCAGTTTTGTCTCGTATGATTTCTCCGCCAGAACCTTATTGGCCACCAGTCTATCGGTCAGGACAATTTTCCAGAGCCATGATGGCGGGCGAAGTTGGTCGCGCGGGCCAGATGTCGGTTATCCGCTCCGCCGAGTAGCTGCCGTGCATGGCCGTCTTATAGCAGTTACACCATTTGACGGCATCATTGCCCAAAAATAGGATAATCGGGTTCTCATCTGATCCATCTGTTCATTGCACAGCCGACGCTAGGGAACCGTATCAACGAACGGATGTTCTCAGGTAGGCATCGGAGGCGTCAGCAATTGCCCTTAGGCAAGGTTCACTTGAGTACCTGTAAAAACTGACAGGTCTCACCTCTCCCTAGGAACGGCTAGTATCGTCGGGGACGTCGGTGACAAGAACAGCATGTTAAACCTGGGGACTAAAGGTTGTGTCACCAATCGGCCAGAGTTGAAAGGTACACTTTGGTTCTGCGGGCGATGCCATGCCTTCATTACGATCCATTCCGCGAAAGGCGTCGACGAAGCGCTCTGCCCAATCTGCATGGATGCGGAACTGGACTTTTGTGGAACTGTCGAAAGCATTCTCGGAAGCGGCTTCGCAGAGGCTTAAACGGGTATAGCCGAACTGCTGACACTGTAGACTCTCTGAGCGAAGCCCGCGATCGGCACAAACTCCTTGGCGCGGAGCAGCCGTCCGCTCTTGCTGACTGACCACTCTCACCCGACGTGGACGGCTCCCAAGAAGAGAAAGCGGACTCACTCCGGAGTTCACCGTCAGGTTAGCCTGTTCCGAGATTGAACTTATGCCTGCCGAGTAGCGAAAGTTATTTTGAACGCCGTTATTGAATGGATTGGTGAACAGGCAGTCGATTCTCCCGGCCGGAAGGACGTTCAAGAAAAGCGTCAGTTTCCACTGCTACTTTTGCCAGTGGACTCTTATGATATAGGCCGCAGACTAGTTACGAACACTGCCAAGAACTACCACCTCAACCATTCCAGTGCCATTAGGGGTTTGCCATGCAAAATCGTCCAAGAATTATCGTTGCCGACGACCACACTCTGGTAGCGGAAGCTTGCAAGAAGTTGCTTGATGCAGAGTATGACGTGGTTGCGACGGTCGCGGACGGGCGCACGTTGGTTCGCGCCGCCGCTACTTTGAAGCCACAGGTCATTATCATTGACATCAGCATGCCTCTCCTGAACGGACTCGATGCCGGCCAGCAAATCAAGAAAGTGGCTCCTTCGGTGAAGTTAATTTATCTCACCATGAATCAGGATGCAGATTTGGCTGCCGAAGCGTTCCGATACGGCGCGTCTGGCTATTTGCTAAAAACCTGTGCAGCCTCCGAGCTGACTACTGCGGTTCGAGAAGTCTTGAGAGGTAAATCCTATCTCTCTCCCGCGATCGCTAAAGATACAGTTGATTTCCTTCTGAACCAAGGGGAAGAGACAGTGGACGAGGGCGCCCAACTGACCGAGCGTCAGCGCGAGGTGCTGCAACTATTAGCTGAAGGAAAGTCTATGAAAGAGGTTGGAAGCGTGTTGAACCTGACCACCCGGACGGTTGCTTTTCACAAGTACCGAATCATGCAGGCGCTTCATGCACACAGCAATGCCGAACTGGTGCGATATGCGATAAAGAAGCATGTCCTTCTTCCATGAATTTCCGTGCACGCAGCCAAAAGGCGAAGCTGCAATTTGTAGGCAAATGCGTGGCAACACCAATCACATACCATAACTTTAATCTCATAGCGCAGATGGGTGCTCAGGAACAGTAGTCCGTAGAACGTCGCGATAAAAGAGAAGGTCGCGGCAGCTGAGTCACGAGCTATTAGTAGGCCTGATCACCTGGCAAAATAGCCTAGCCGATGGTGGATGAGAAACTTCTTCGGTGCAAGAACAGAAATGCGATGAAAAGATCCGTCAGACTCTGTGTTGGCTGGTTTGTATCCAATGGCATATTGGCATCGGAGTACCATCTCGAGTTTGGAAAATGCGCTCCCCATTCGATCCTCGGTGTCAGCACGCAAATACATGCCTCCCGTCATTTCCGAGAGTTGTTTCATAGCCGGTTCCGCATTCTTGCTCCTGAGATACTCCGAGCTGGTATTCAATACGTAAATGATGCTCTCGTCTTGTAGCGCAGTCTCAGCCGCATGTTGCAGGGTTATTTCGCTCGAATTGTCGTCTCCATCGGTGATCAAGACGATTGCACGCCTTGACGGCTGAGTATCCTTGATCGTGCGCAATTCTCGGCCAGCGAGCGCTACAGCGTCATAAATGGCAGTGTTGCCTCCAGGAGGTAGTTCCTTAATAGCCCGCGTAAGCAGATCGTGATCGCGTGTCGGGGCTTGAGCTAATCGTGCGTGAGCATTGAACCCGATCACCAGGGCCATATCTGAAATAGACCGCAGGATGTGTTTGAGAAACGTCTTGGCCGCATGTTTTTCGAAATCGAAGCAATACTGGACGGAATCGCTAGTGTCAATGACAAGCGCTATTCGCAAAGGTAAGGCTGTCTGGGCTTCGAAATATGTGATTTGCTCAGGGGGCACACCATTGTCCGCAATCTGAATATCTGACAATTTGAGATCCCGGACAAAATGTTTCCGATGATCAGTGACCGTGAGTATCAGGCTGACCTCCCGCACCTCTTTTCTGACTGTCGGCACAACGTTCTCTTCCAACCAGGGATGAATTCCGGTCAACGCTTCGCCTTGCGCATCGCAAGCCAACGCCCAAACGCCAACAAGTAAAATGAGCATTCCTAGTCGAATTGAGAGTCGCAGAACACAAAACTGCAATATGGGCACAGGAGCAAGATCACCGAGCGAAGGGCATTTTCTGGAACTCAAGACCACATCTGTTATCGGCATTACGAACCAATGTGCAGCGAAATTTCTAGCTCAATGAGCTTCTGAAACTAATCCGCTGAATAGCAGTCCGGTAACTGTTAGTGTTGTCAGTTGGAAAGCAAATTTGGATTGAGTCGTCAAATTGGCTGGCGCGTCAGGGTTTTCGGGGCTTTATTCGGCAGCAGTGAGTGAGCCAAACCAGTTTCAGAAAACTATGTGATGTTTGATAGCGTACTGTAGCAGTTCGGTGTTTGTTTTCAGGCCCAAATTCTCCATGGCTCTGTATTTGTGAAAGGCGACCGTTCCCGGCTTCAAATTAAGGGTGAAGGCAATTTGTTTCATCGACATGCCTTCAGCGAGCAACTGCAAGACCTCACGCTGCCGCGTGGTGATCCGCCTCTCACCTTCATAGCTCTTGCCGCTGCGCAGCAAGAACTTGACAGTGTCTTCGGTTATCAGGGGTGAAAGGTACGACTTCCCCTTCAATGCCTCACGGATTGCAGCGGTTAGCTCCGAGGCCGCAGAGTTCTTTACGACGTAAGCTGAGGCGCCACGTCGAAATGCTTCAGCCGCAATTTGAGGATCCAAGGTCACAGTAAGGAACACGATCTTGATAGATGGAAGAAGCGCCTTAAGTTGCTGACCGGCATCCAATCCGTTCAGTTCAGGCATGGCAATATCAACAACCGCTACTTCGGGCCGGAGTCGGGCTCCGGCTTCTAGCAAAGCACGACCATTGTTGACCACGGCGACGACTTCGAATTCTGGCTCAAGCAGCCTCGCACAAGCTTCCGCCAATAGAGTATGGTCGTCTGCAATCACCAACCGAGCTCGATTACGACTTTCCATGACAAGGCTGGGTTCACATACCTCAACTTCTCCGTGGGTATCGGCCGGCTAGCAAACAACTTTGACCTGCTGATCATTTATCGGCGTACATAGACTCCGTCGCAGCGCGTAAGAAACAAAGAGCCCGCTCAACACGGAGCGTGACTCGTCAGCCAACGTGCCCAATCTAGCGTCGCGTCTCATTCCGAATAACTGTTACTTCTGTCAGTGTTTATTGGCGAAAACATCTCACCTCGATTAAGAGGAGTTCCATAACCAGGTTCTTCACGACGTGAGTGCGCAGGAAGGCTCGCGGTGAGGCTGAAAACAACTAACGTCAATCTACGCGCGATTACTGACACTTTTGACAGTATGCGAACAAGAAAGCGGTTCTTAGCATGCCTTCTGACAAGCTGAACCGGTCGGACACGATTCCTTGCCGATGCGGAACGACACGACTTGGCAAAGAAACTAATTTGAGTCTTGATCAAGACGCGGCTCAGTGGAAGGAGAGGTCATCAACATGACCAAGCATCTGGTAACGTTCGCATGCTTATTCTTGTTCGCTATCCACGTGGCCGCTCAAGACATCCCAAAGGCGGAAGTTTACGGGGGCTACACTTACACCAGGTTCAACGCTTCCTCGCCGGTGAATGCATTCAGCGCGAATGGCGGACAAGGCTCGGTACAATATAACTTCAACCACTTCCTTGGCTTTGTTGGAGAACTCGGTGGCAGCCACAACGGCAGCCTGACTGTCGACGGCAGTCCAACCCTCCATCCCGATCAAACAGGCTTCACATACTTGTTTGGACCGCGGGTTTTCTTTAACAAAGCGGGAGTCATTTCCCCTTTCGGTGAGTTTTTTGCAGGAGGCGTCCACAATTCCAGAAGTTTCTCCATCCCCAATTTACTACTCCCGAGTCCGCTGCCTCCCATCCGCGGTGTAACCGAGACTCCGGGAGTTACAAGCACAAAATTTGCCTCTACCCAGAATGCTGCAGCGTTGCTGGTTGGTGGGGGTATCGACATCCGGTTGAATCATCTGATCGCTCTCCGCCCGATCGAACTGGACTACGTGCCTACAAACTTTTCGCCCTTCAATGTACCGGGATTAGGACACGTTAATAGCACCAAGTGGCAGCACAACCTGCGTTACAGCACCGGACTCGTGTTCCGCATGGGAGGAGAAACTCCGCCACCACCCAGAGCGTCGTGCTCCGCTACCCCTACAGAAGTACTGGCCTGGAACGGCCCGGTGAATGCCTCCGTAGAACCGGCGGATTTTAATGCCAAACACACTTTGGCCTACAACTGGTCCAGCACCAGCGGGACGATGGGTGGACAGGGTGCCTCGTCAACAATCGACACCACCAATCTCTCCCCCGGCGAATACACGGTTACCGCCAATGTGGTGGATCCGAAGCAAAAGAAGAACAACACTGCCACTTGTACGGCATCCTTCACAATCAAACAACCTCGAGCGCCGGTGTTGGAGTGCTCGGCCAGTCCGAGTAGCGTCAAGCCCGGCGAACCGGTAACCATCAGCGTGCAGGGTAGCAGTCCGGACGGTAGCCGGATCGACAAACGCAATTTTTCTGCCAGCGCCGGTTCGATTAAAGAAGGTGAAACTTCGGTTGGCAGTCAACCTGGCCAGTTCACTACAGTCGCGACGTTGGATACTACCAACGCTCCCGCTGGAGCACTCAATGTGAACGTTGGCGTCACTGACGTTCATGGTCTCAGTGGGAGCTGCGTGGCCACTGCCAGCGTAGTCGCGCCACCACCTCCACCCCAAGTGGCCAGCGAAACGCTGATTAGTTCGTGTGACTTTAAGAACGCCAAGAAACTTGCTCGCGTTGACAACGAGTGCAAGGCGGTCCTGGACGACGTTGCTTTGCGCATGCAGCACGATCCGACCGGCAAGCTTGTCATCGTTGGTTATGCGGACGACCAAAACGAGGCTCTGGTCCCTGATGTGGAATCGCTGCGTGCCGCGAATACCGAGAGCTATCTCACTGGGGGAGAGGCTAAGCAGCAGATCGATGCAGGCCGCATCGAGGCACGCAAAGGCAGTGCAAGGGATAGCGGAAATACGGCAAAGTTCTACTTTGTTCCTGAGGGTGGGAACTTCACGGTACAGGACACCATCGTGGTGGACGAAAGTTCATTGCCGAAGGACCGCACAGGTGTGCCAAAGAAACAGAAATCCTCCAAGCAACAAAGCACGCCCGATTCCTCCGAGCAGTAACAACCCACCACCGAGGGGGCCGACGATGTCTGTCGCCCCCTATCGCCATCTCAGTTCTCCTGAGCCAGATACCCCTTTTTATGGTGGACGTGCAAAGACTCGGCACCGTTTGCCAGCACCCTCACTTTAATTTTTCGCCATTTGCCGTCATGCCGAGAATCGGTTGATCTATACGCAAGGACGTATTGTTCACGCAGTTCCCTGCTGATAGCAGCTGCAATTTCAGGAATCCTGTCACGATCATCCGCCGCGATGGTTCGTCCTCCAGTCAACTCGGTAAGCCGCGTGAGCAGTCGCTTGCCCAGCTTTTCTTCAATCGTCTTAAACACCGGCACCGGCATATTGTCGAATACGCCGATCGAGTACATCAGCACATCCGCTTCCTCGGCCAGCGCCTTTGTCTGTTTCTCGTTGTAGTAACTGTGATTGTCGCCACCGTCGGAGATAATAAGCAGCGCTTGCCTCGGGTAGCGAGCGAAGCGCATCTGTGCAATCCCAAGATAAATTGCGTCGAGCAGAGCTGTATTGCCGGCCGGTATGGCCATTGCTAGCTTCGCTTGCAGATCGTCTATCGAATGCGTGGAATCGGCAATCAGCTTGGGGCGATCGGAGATCGCAATCGCGAAATAGTCATCCGCTGGATTTGCATTCTTGAAAAACTCCGATACCGCAACTCGCTCAGCCTCGAACTTGTCACTCATACTCTTGCTGAAATCCAGAATCACGCCGACTGAGATCGGGGCATCTTCTTTGGAAAAGAACTGGATCTGCTGACGCTCGTCATTCTCGTAAATCGCAAAGTCGTCCTTTTTGAGGTTGAGCACTGGTCGATTCATCACATCTGTGACTGTTACCGGCACCAGCACGAGATCCACATCGGCACGCACAGGCTTCGTATGGGTATCCAAGCCAAGTGCCCGGTGGTCCTCCGTGCCATCCCCTGTGGTTGACTGATGTGACTTGGGGGGCACCACGTGTACTTCATCCTGAGATTGTGTTCGTGCAACTACCGAGAAGAGAAGAATGGCTGAGAATACGAACAAGATCATTCGGTATCCCGGCGCATTTGAGCAGAAGACAGAAAACCTGATTTTCATGGGAGACCACGTGAACCGAGAATCGGTTAGATAATACCGCTGGTCAACGGTCGCGGACATACTATTCGTCCGGGTTTCTTGTTTGCCTGAGAATCGGGACCTAGTGGCCGGCCATTAACGGGCAGATGTTACCGGTCCGGAGGATGAGAGCCGATCACTGGGGCGTTAACCTTCGGCTTCTCAGAATTCGCCGTCATGCCGAGGCGTGCCCAGTTAGCGCCCTCATCTATAAGCTCGTCCAACTCGACCTTGCTTATTCCGGGCATCAAGAAAAATAGAACTCTGCGGTTCCTGTAATCATCCGCCAAGTCGGTAAATGACTCCCAATTCGGCCAGTCGGGACGCACCCCGAACCACTTCGAATCTGAACGCGTGATGATCCTCATCACCACGGGGCCACCGACGGAACCCGGTTGCACCGCAGCCGCGTAATCGTCGATTGTCTTCTGCATGACCTGTGCGGCTTCTGCGAATGACAGAGAGCCAACCTTCTGCAGACCAAATATCTCTTCTTTAGGGCTGGACAGATATCCTGAAGATCGACACTTTGTAGCCCGACTGGATTCGCCCTCGTAGATGCAAAGTATAGGCCTGTCTTCCTTGAAACCTGCAAACACTAAGGTTTGTACCATGGCTGACTCGGCGCCGGTTGCCCCCAGGACGGAATCAGCGTAGGCAAAGTACGACGCCGGAAGCTTGTCTACCTCGACTCGCGCAACAGGACTCTCGGCAAAACGCGACATCAATGCAGACAAGAAAGATATTCTCGCATCATTCAGAGATGCATATCCGGTATCTGCGATCAGATTATTTGCAACAGGAAAGATCTTCTGATTCACCTCGTAGTACGCGATCCGGCGACCTTGGCTGTCCTTTAACATCCCTCTCGAATCGGAGGCCACAATGATGCCGTCCTTGCAGATGGCGGCAATAACAAACGAGCCTTTAATGCGAACCGGCGCCAATTCACGGAGCGCGCTACGTGCGGGAGTTCCAAGGAACGGAGCCAGCAGTAAAATTGAAGCAAGAAGGATCTTTCCCGCTTGCCGGGAATAGGTCGACGCCATTACCGGTAGGCGTACTTGGGTAAGGTTCCACTTTCGAGAGAGCATCTACGATATAAGCCTGTTCGCCGCAGCGAACACGCTATCCTCATTTCCGCCACTGTCAAAATTAACACTCAGGGCCCTAGAGAACATTTGAGGAATCATAGCAAAATTTACTAGTCTAATTGTCCTAATCTTGAATTGCGAAGTGCGCAGCCTGCTGCGACGATTCTGCGCCGGTCGCAAACCCCCGCTGGCGTGTACGCCCTTCCAGGTGTGGTCTGATCACCGAGAAGTTTCGGATAGACCATTCCAGTGGCTATTTGTACCGGCCCCTCGTATTCCTGACAGTAACATGCGGCAAATAGCATGTAGTTGCCCTTAAGCAATGAGGAACCCGTGTGGATTTGCTTCTATTCAGTGGCGGAAAAATGCATCGAAGGTTTGTATATCCGCTGGTACTTTTGCTAGTTTCCACGAGGACCCTGCGTTTTTACCATTTACGGTGGCGCGACACATCAACCGAAAGAATCCGGCTAGACCTTTCACAGAGGGGTCTTGGAGTCCTGATTTTTACGGATACCTGCTCGGTACGGACGCTTCGACCATCCGGCCCAAGGGAGGACTTATGCGTAATCGCGTGCTATTGCATGCTTGGTTGATCTTCCTTGTTGTGTCGTGGGTGGGCTGTTCTAAACGCCCTAACGATGAGCAGATCAAGAATGATATTCAGGCCAAGGTAGCAGCTGATCCGGAAACCACGGATTCCGACGTTACTGTAACGGCAAAAGACGGCAACGTTGCCATCGAAGGGAAAGTGCGCACCAAAGCAGCGCGCAAGAAGATGGACGAGATCGCCAAGGCGGAGCCTGGAGTTTCCGAGTTGGACGATGAAACGGTAATAGAACCGGCGCCCGGATCGGAAGCTCAGTCTGTCGCGCCGTCGGCCAGTCCAGTGCCTAATACGGCACAAGTTAAGGAAGCCGCGCCACCGCCTCCTCCCCCACCGCCATCAACACCACTCGTGGTGCCGGCTGGAACCGTTCTCACTGTCAGGACCGAGCAGGCGTTGAGTTCTAAGACGAGCCAGAGCGGTCAGACTTTTCTGGCAACACTCGCACAACCGATAAGCGTAGAAGGAAGGCCAGCACTACCGGCAGGATCGACCGTGACGGGTACAGTGGTAAACGCTAAGGCCAAAGGCAAGATAAAAGGTGAAGGGCAACTGGATCTGGCATTGACCAGCATTTCCGTGGAACACCAGACCTATGAAATCCAGACCCAAGTGTTGAGCAGTACGGAAAAGGGAAAGGGCAAAAGGACAGCTGCTACCACCGGTGGAGGAGCAGCTGGAGGTGCCCTCATCGGAGGGTTGGCAGGTGGAGGTAAGGGAGCAGGAATCGGCGCCTTGGTAGGTGCAGGTGCCGGACTTGTGGGAGGTGCCGTGACTGGGAACAAGCAGATCGAGATTCCGGCTGAGGCAGCACTGAGTTTTACGTTGACTCAGCCCGTCACAATAAAGCGGTAGTGATGAGCCAGCTGTCCTCAAGCGAGCGATAGCCTCGTGAGTTGACTGATTCGAAACGCTAGTGCGCCACTCGCAACGAAGAAAACTACGCCTCTTGAGGCGCAATGCCTACGACAATCCCAAAGACATGGTCAACTCTACTCTCGAAGTCAACGACTGAATGGTTCTCACTGCGTAAGCTCTCGCGATTGCTGCGCACCATATATCTTGGCCTGTTGCTTAGCCTCAGCCTACCTGTGCTCTTGGCTGGAATTGGAGCAGCGCAGACAAGCCCACGGCCCAACCAGCCAAAAGGACAATCTGCCTCCGAGCTCAACGTAAATTGGTTGTATGGAGCATACGTTCCGAAAGATGTACCGTTGCAGCCGCTAACAGGGAAAAAGCGTTTTCGTCTGTATCTCCGGCAAACTTTTACTACACCGGGCATCTATGTAAAAACCGCGTTGTTTTCACTCGGAGACCAGATCAACGACAGCCCGCCCGCCTGGAAGAGTGATTCCGGTGGCTACGCCCGCCGGGTGGGGTCCCGGCAAGCTCAATTCGTCATGCAGAACTCATTCGTCGCGTTGGGTAATGGCATCTTGGGTTATGAACCGCGGTACGATCGCTGCCGTTGTTCAGGATTTTGGCCTCGGACCGATCACGCTCTGGCGAGAAATTTCGTCACCTACGACCGCAGCGAGAAAAGCTCACGACCCCAGTTCGCACTCTACGCCGGCGCATTCGCGGCCGGAATTGTGGCAGGCACCTGGAAACCCAGCAACCGCGATCTCGTTGCCGAGGGATACCGCGCGGTCATAACTCAGGTAGGATTTGGCTCTGCTGCAAACCTGCTGGGTGAGTTCGCTCCTGACCTCAAGCGCATTCTGCGAGGCAAGTAAGCTGAGGAACGGGGTCCATCGCAAGTAATAGCAATAAAATGATGACAAACAGTCCACCTCCTCGTACTACTAGCGTCTTCGGTATCTCCTCTCAAGTGGGAATAATGCTCAATTCTGCTTGTCGGGATTCTGCTCGGCCACCATTCTCTTCAGCTCTTTTCGCTGTTCGCTACGCAGCCCCTGAAGCTTCACAAGCTGCTCTTGCGAGAGAAATGGCTTCAGCTTCGCATCTGAGGATCGCACGATCTTCTCCCAACGGTTCAGTTGGTCTTTCCGGGACAGCACGGGATTGCCCAAAATTTGTCCAACCTCGCCGGCCTCCTGCTCAAGAATGGGCTTGATTTTGGCTTGTTGATCTTGAGTGAGATCGAGTTTCTCCGAGAGGTGCTGTTGTTTCATGCTGAAGTATTGGCTAGGCAATTTCGACCAATCCGGCCCGCTCTCAGTTGGAAGCGTTTCTCGACGCAAGATCGGTACTTCCGTTGTTCCGGAAAGTTTACTGTTGAAAGTCAGTGTGTCGCGCCCCACCAGAACCAGAATGCCGCGGCCTACCGAATACTCCACTCCGGTGGCGCCGTTAGGAGATGTGTACAGGACAACGTAAGTTGTATTACCAACCTTGACCGACACATCGTATCGGGAGCTGCCGCTTTGCGGTTCTCCTGGCAGATCCTGGTGCCGTATAACAGCGACAACCGTGCCTGGCAGATACTTGGATTCTGGCGTTTGGCACAAGGCAGGAAGTACCGAGACAAGCACCGCAGCGGTAATGAGCCACCCGCGCATTATGGCTTCTCTCGAATGGTGAAATATTAAAAGCCAAATAGGACTGATAACACTGTCAACAGTGACAGCAGATACGATTGCGCATAGCGCAGCTCAGAGGCTCGAGCGCTGGCCATCATCCAGGTACTTGATTAGGAGAACTTCGTTACCCTTCTCACCGTAGATCAACTCGTCCACAAGCTGTTGAGTAAGAAGCACACCAAAACCACCCGGTCGAAGCCCAAGCGCATCCCGGTAGGCTTGGTGGCGGATCGGGTCTTCGGGTGGGTTCGCGATGGCAGCATGCTGAATCTCCTCCAGAGAGAAGCCTTCGCCGGGATCCTTCACCCGGCACATAACAACGTGGCGACCTCGTAGGTAGGAGATTTCGACGTACTGACTGGGATCAAATCGAGCGCCATGTTCGATGGCGTTAAGCAACATCTCGCGAAATGCAGCTGCGACGTCATCTTTCTCACCTTCGGGCAAATCCACGATTTCATGAAAGAATTGCAAGAGCCGGTCTGCAGTTTTCTTGTCGCAACGCGCCGCCAACCGAATCCAGGCTGGGGTAGCGGAAAGGACCTCAATACCATCGTCCCAAGGTGGCCCCTCGGTTGCAAGCCGAATGATGTCAGCCAATGCGGATGGTGAAAATGGCGTCGAGAAATAGCTGAAAGCATGCTCCCGCATGGCCGCAATGACGTCCGCGGGTGTGCTTTCATTCGTCAGGATTATCATTCGAATGTGCGGTCGAACTCGGCGGATCTCGCAGAGCAGTTCTACATCACTTTTGCCGGATGTACTCTCGCCTGTGAGGACGAGATCGAACTGACGCGCCTTGACCGATTTCAAAGCCTCAAAGTTGCTTGCTGCGCATTCAATTTTCCAGCTTGGCAGAGTGGCTGAAACCTGAGCGGCAACGTCAGGGTTGGATCCGACCAAGAGAGCGTTCTTTTGCAAACCCGGGAGCAGATAAGGTCGCGGAGCCAAGCTCATATCCGAAACCTCAAGCATCTGGATTTCGCACCCATAGCGGCAAACGTCACTGGCGGGAGCCGGCGAGAAGCACCACTTCTCCGGTATCGAGCTGGTACTCGGCTTCGAAAATCGAAAGCTTACCTTGCTATACAAAATGACGAAGCACCTCGCTGCGGGCGAGCACATCCCTGGCGCTCTGGTGAACGTTTTCTTTAATTGCCGTTTCAATCAGCTCATCATTCTTTCCCGGGGCTCGGGATTTCGCAACCGCAGGTTGAATCTTGTCCACAATTGCCTGCAAATTTGACGAAGGCATCTTTTCTCCGGAGCAAGCAGCGGTGACGGCCCCGCATTTCGTATGCCCTAGAATTACCAGCACACCGCTTCCTAAGTGCTCTACCGCGTATTCGATGCTGCCAACGCCAATGGCGTCCGCGATATTTCCAGCTGAGCGCACCACGAAGAGGTCGCCGAGGGACTGATCGAAGAGCAACTCTGGCGCAACCCGGCTGTCCGAGCAGGCAAGAATTACGACGCTGGGATGCTGGGCGTTCGCCAAGCTGACGCGGAGCCCAGGGAGGTCGCGAGTTTTTGTCTTGCCGGTTACAAAGCGGTGGTTGCCTTCCATCAGATCCGCCCAAATTTCCTGCGCGCCCCGCACTGGAACTGTGCTCGCGTGCTCTGCAACGTCCTTTGCTTGGGCGAGATCCTGGGCCAAACCAGAGCAGGACATCAGAGATACGATCGTTATCGCAATTACAGCCCGTTTTATTTCAAGTCGCATACTGCATTTAAAGACCGAGCCAGAGTAGTCGTCGGCACCCAGCAATGCGACTGGCAAAAGTGACAGTCAAGAATGCGCAGCTGATTCGTCGGGAAGGAAAGAGTGTCGTCGCAACTGGCTTGGGAGTTCCTATACGCGCCCCGCCATAGGATGTGCTCCGCTTTTGTTCAGGATGACTTGCCGATCAGCAGCATCCACGCAGGACCATCCGGGAATGACTGCGGCCTGTTCGCATCCTGTGATTCAGCAAAACCGATGGAGACAAATTGCTCTGGATCCTTGTTGAGATCACCATTTAGCCTGCCGCCCAAGGAATGATGCAGATACAACTTGTAGCGCTTACTCTTTAGAATCGTCCAGCGTTGCAGGTGCGCTAAACCACGGTCGCCGTCACCGATCGATTCGGGAGGGCCGAGCAATTTTGTGATCAGGGTTATGATCTGTGCCATCTCTGCGCCTGCGGTGTGAACCGAACGCTGGTCTCGGTTCTACTTGCGCTGCTGATCAGGGTTTTCTCTGCGCTGTGCCGTGTAGTGCGAGAACTCGAGGTGACCACAGGCTATAGATGAGAAAGGATTGAAACCACTACTAAGACTGACAGAGATCAGTCTCAAAGTTTCGAGACGGCACAATGGTTAAAGCGGTTGGGTACAAGCGAACTCGGCGCACCGTCCTGCATTGGTGGGTATTCGAAAGGACAAGACGAATTCCAAGACGAAACGGCAGACAGGACCGCCTAGTCTAGGCCGTCATATTATTCCGGACCGCGTACTTAACCAGATCGGCGCTGCTCTTGGCTCCAAGTACCTCCATGATTCGATACTTGTGAAAAGCTACGGTTCTGGTGGTCATGTTCAACGTGGTGGCAATCTCTTTCATCACCTTGCCTTCCGCCAGCAGCTGTAAAACTTCGCGCTGCCTTTCGGTCAGCCGTTCTGATTCTTGCACCAATTTCTTGTGCTGCCAACGCAAAAGGTCTACGGCGTCCTTCGACATACGTGGCGACAAATACGATCTTCCTCTTAGCACTTCGCGGACGGAAACCACCATTTCAGCGGCTGCGGACGTCTTCAGCAGATAACCAGAAGCTCCACGACGGAAAGCTTCGGCGGCAAGCTCGGGATCAGGGTTCATGGTCAGAAATATGATCTTCACGCCTGGCAAGGACTGTTTCACCTGTTGCGCCGCATCCAAGCCATTCAGAACCGGCATACCGACATCGACAATAACCACATCGGGCTTGAGTTCGGCCGCCGTTAGGATTAGTGCGCGCCCGTCGGCCACAATGCCCACCACCTCGAATTCAGTTTCCAGAACCTTCTTGCAGAGCTCTGCTACGAGATTGTGATCGTCAGCGATGAGAATCCGGGAGCGATGCATCTGGAACCTCCTGCGCTTAAATGCCCTTCAGAGAACTAAGAGAGGTTGGTGAACAACACCAGGAAATTTCTTGTTCACCCCACTGCCCCTTCGTATGATCCGCCCAGATGGCCTTCTGTTGCCCAATAGTATACAGAAATTGCGCGGAGTTCGGAACGAGAATCAGGAATAAACCAGCATCGTGACTTTGTCTAACGATTGGGCAGAGGTGGGACGCTAATGTATTTTCCCGTGACGAGGCCGCACGTGGGGATGGGAAAGGTTAATATTACGTCTACAATGACTTGCAGGCCATGTTGTGACTTTGGCCGAAATTCAAGCCCGACAGATTACTCCGAGTGCACTGCCGAGTGCTCTACGCAAATTCTCTGAATGAGATTGACATCTTCTTCCCCGGCAAAGTAGGCAATCGAATATCCGCACAGAACGTCCACATCATATTCGTAGGCCAGCTTGTTAAAGAGTTGTTCAACTTGAATCGTTGCCTCTTCCTGACCCTGTGTCCACAACAGAGACGCGCAATCCTGAAAAAGCGCAACACGGGGAAGGCGTTTTCCCGCTGCCTCGGCAGCTGCGGTAATAACGCCGCCTAGCAAATCCAGGAACTTCGCTGCGTTCGGGGCATCGCCCAGCATAAACGCAGAGAGTGTATCGGCCGCATCCAAAGCCAGATATCTTCCCCTTCGTATGAAATCATCCAGGTTCGGCTCCTGCGCCTGTAAAACACGATGAAGATCGTCCCTCAGAGGCTCGGTCGTACAAACAACTGCTGAATGTCCTGCTCGGAGAGCCGCAGCGACAAGGGACACCACACGATGCAAGAGAATCATGTCCTCAGAGTAGAATTGCACTTCATGATTTGGCGCCATGAGAGCGCCCTGCGGCGAGCGACTTGCGTGAAAGGCCAAGATTTCCCTCAGGGGATGATCAGGTTTCGGCTCTTTTTTCGCGATGAGATTGGCGCCCCACACCCCGCTCCCGACGAACTCTCCACTTTGAAGAGCCACCTCCATCGCTAGGATCAATTCTTGCGGGGCGTACTCCTTCATCACATAGCTGGAAGCCCCAAGTCTGAAGGCCTCTCGTACAACTCCGATTGAGGATTCCTGACCGAGAAAGACTATCTTGGAGTCTGGGACCGCACTGCGGATTCGTCGAGCAGCCTTGACTCCGTTCATTCTTGGTAGATCGATATCGAGCAGAATCAGATCGGGTTGTAATTGTTGTGCAAGTCGAAGTGCATCTGCAGCATCCACAACTACACCAACCACCTGCCACAGCGGCCTTTGTCGCAAGAGGGGGGCTACGGTTTTTTGGAATTGAGCAAAGTCCTCCAATACCAGAACGCGAACTGACGATTTCAACATGGGATGTGGTTCTCGAGCTTCAGTGACGGGCAATAGAAGTTAATGGGCGGTAAACCGCCACTCCCGAGAATCACACGTCCCAGTGCTTTCGGTCGTTGCTTCGGAGCAATCTCGTGCTGCGGCACAATTGAGGATTGGCAAATTGATCAGCACGAATAAGCGTCTGAGCTGTAACCGCCGGTGAACCGTGTAAGCGTGGGACTGTCAAAATTACCAGTCCACATGCGCAAAGTGATCGCCGGAAAATCAATGCTAAGGGGTTCTAAAGGAGAGAAAATTTCCAGCGTTAGGGCTGGCTCACAAAAAATCCCCTTGACGAGGAGCCTCGTGGTCCGTCCAAGCTACGCTACAGGCGTGCTTGTTCTACTCTTGTTGTGGTGTGTGACAGCATTGCCTCAGGTCATGGTTCCAGGAACTACTCCGCCTCCTGCGAAACCCGAAGTTCCGAATGATTCCCTGGGCCGTACGACCCCGCGCGGAACTGTGTTGGGATTTCTGGCCGCGTCCCAGAAGAAGGACTACGGGATGACCGCAGAGTACTTAAACACGAAATTACGGGGCAAAGCCTCCGCGGATCTCGCTCGCCAGCTCTTAGTTGTTCTGGATCGGCGCTTGCCAGCTCGGCTGAATCAACTCAGCGATAAGCCAGAGGGCTCACTGGCAGACCCGCTCAATCCTGACCGGGATCTGGTAGGGACAATCACGAGCAGCAATGGCGACGTGCAGATAGCCCTCGAGCGTGTGGTACGCGGGAAATCTGGACCTGTTTGGTTATTTTCCAGCAAGACCCTAGCGTCTATACCTGACTTGTATGAAGAAATCGACGTTGCAGCTGTGGACGAGGTGCTACCAGGATTCTTGGTGACCACTCGAATATTAGGAATTCAACTGTTTGAATGGCTTGCACTTTTCCTTGGCCTGCCACTCCTTTATCTTGTTACCACGCTTCTGAACCGGCTGCTTAGCTCCTTGATTGGGCGTGCACGGCGTCGTCTGAAACATGACCCACATCTGAGCAACCCAGAGATCCTGTACAAACCCGTTCGCCTTCTGTTGATCGCCATCACCATTAACTGGGTACGGTCTCGACTTGGCCTCTCGCTATTAGCGCGCCAGTTCTGGTCCGGCGTTGCAGTGGTGATGGCGGTGGCAGCCGTCATATGGATACTCATTCTTCTGACAAGCCGTGTTGAAGCGTACGCTAACCGCCGGCTCCGAAGTCGTAATCTCGCAGGAACCGCTTCCGTCGTGCGACTTGCCAGTCGGGTCATCGCCCTTTTGTTCATCTTCGGTGGCTTTCTCGGAATTCTTTACTACTTCGGATTCAGCCCGACCGCTGCGTTGGCTGGACTGGGCGTCGGCGGCATCGCAGTAGCTCTCGCCGCACAGAAGACATTGGAAAACGTAATTGGTGGGGTTTCCCTTATCGTTGACCAGGCAGTGCGGGTTGGAGACGTGCTGAAGGTCGGTGACACGGTAGGTCAAGTCGAAGAAGTCGGCCTACGTTCAACGCGTTTCCGTACCGTCGATCGCACCGTGGTCAGCATCCCGAATGGCCAGATTGCAACCATGAGTCTGGAAACGCTGTCCCTACGTGACAAGTTCTGGTTCCACCCCTTGCTCTCTCTTCATTACGAGTCGACCGCTGCACAGATACAATCCGTAGTCCACAACGTTCGAACTCTGCTCACGGAACACCCACGCGTCGAGCGCAATTCGGTACGGGTGCGATTTCTCGGCTTCGGTTCTTCTTCCCTTGACGTAGATATCTTTGCTTACATCTACGCCGGCGATTGGAACCACTTTCTTGAGCTTCAGGAGGGATTACTTTTCTCAATCTTCGAGATCACTCAACAGTCGGGAACGCATATTGCCTTGCCATCCCGGACCCTTTACGTCGGCAGTCAGCCCGGCGGCGATGTCGCGCAATTGAACAGGCTTACGCAAGTTTTACCTGCGGACAGGAGCTCGAATAATGAAGAACCCGTGGCGAAGTCCGCCTAGGCTGACGCTTTCGCATAATGAGGATCAGAATACTCGCCCAAGTCTATAGAAGAATTTGTGATGTCCCGTGGCACCGTAAGCTGCCCCCACAATCACAGGTCCAAAAATTGTGTTTATAACGAGAGCGCCTGCAACGTCGGTGGGCAACGAGGAGACTTTTGGTAGATCGTAGACCTTGCCGAGTTCGTAGGTACCGACAGCATAAATTTTTCCTCCCAACAAGGGTGGCAAGCTCCACAACCTGCGGATGTAGCCTGTCTTGAATAAAAAGTACTGATTAACAAGAAATTCGTTCGTACCGTAAGCAACTAGATTTTGGCTTCCTCCCAATGAAAATGGTGGAAGGCCCGTCTGATGGTACGTGAACGTAGTGCCACCTGCAGCCGAGAAGAACACCGAAGACGTAAAGTTCAAGGGTTTGAACATCGTCATTTGCGTTTCTGTGAGAGGAAATCCGGCCTTGGCTCCAGGGTCGGCGTCGTTCCATTCCGCCCGGAAGTGTAAGTCAAAGCCACGACCCGGGACGACCGGATCGTCACGCCCTATGCGGTTAAATCGAAGCGATGTAGTTCCAGTCCTGCCTTCCAGAGTGCCGAAAACTGGCGAGCCCACGGAGGGAGAAAACTTTTGTTCGCTGGCTTGATAGCCAATTCGCAGTTCATTCTCCTGACCAAATAGATGTCCTACATCGAATGCGCCACCTCCTTGACGATCGCGATACTCAGCGATCAGAGTCTCACGTGTATAAAAATCCTGTTGATTATTCTGCGCGAATGCGCGCGGCGCGACGAACCACCGGAGATTCTCGCCGAACGGGCGGTAGAATTCGGATTTCACCGCGTATTCAGACCCGAATGTGACGTCATTTCGCCATTCCGAACCGAAGCTGCCCAGGTCCAGAAACGTCATCCGGGCGCCGAGAATGAATTGCACCTGGTCATATTCAGAACCATCAATGACTACTAGAGGACGAACAATTGGTGGACCATACTCTTTTTCGTCGGCTACGATCAACAGCCCGTGCTGGTCATCTCGTCCAATCATGCGATAGCCAACGCGAGAGTAGCGGCCGATCCCTAAAAGCGAGGTGAGTTCGCGATCGAGCTTCGCGGGATCGACTGGATGTCCCAAGTTATCCGACAGCGTGCGTTCTATTTTCTTGGCGAGAGCTGGCTCTGTGCCTGTCACCTCTATGAACTGAGGAACGGAAGCGCCCTTCCGCCGGGCCTCGCGCTGAGCACGATAGTTCTCCCAGCTTGCTTCATCCAGGGCAAAGCGGGAGAGTACGGCAGCCTTGCTGGCCGCCGCTTGGTAACCGAGCCGGATGATATCGGCGCTTCTCTTGTAATCGCTGGAACCGTATCCGACCAGTGGAACTGTAATCAGAATGTCAGCCCTCTCCATGCTTCGGAGTTCGTTGGAAGCAATCACCACGGAGATGGACCGCCCTAAAACTCCGATCGATGAAAGCGGTTCGTTGGTACCCAAAGGTTTAGTTTGTAGGTGGACTGCGATTACAACGTCGGCACCCATGTCCTTGGCTACACCGACTGGGAGATTGTCGACCAGACCGCCGTCCACGAAGACGGAACCGCCGATTCTTACCGGAGTGAAAATGCCGGGGAGAGACATGGTGGACCGCAGAGCCTGCGCAAGCGGCCCGCTACGGAACACGTGTTCTTTGCCTGACACCAAATCAGTAGCTACGCAAGCAAATGGAATCGGCAGGTCATCGAAACTCTTGATCCCTGAATAAGGAAGTGAGATGCGGTCAAGAATCAGGCCGACCTGATGACCCGAATTGAAACCTTCTGGAAATCGAATGCCCTGTTTAATTCCGAATTCAAGCCGGTTCGGATAGTCTTCAGCATCCTCTTTGCGACGGAAAGATAGGTCCGTAAAAGGAATCTCGCCATGCAGGACATCGTCCCAATTAATTTCATCGACTAATGCGCGGATTTCAGCGGGAAATTTTCCAGTGGCGTAGATGCCGCCGACAAGTCCGCCCATGCTGGTTCCAGCGACATAGCTGATCGGGATGTGATGTTCTTCGAGCCACTGCAAAACACCGATGTGTGCCAGGCCGAGTGCTGCTCCGCCCTCGAGCACTAAACCTATTCTGGGTCGGTGGGATGATTCTTGGCTTCGCGAAACTGGCACCAGACTGGTCAGGACCACAGCCATGCTTAGGCAGATGGTCGGAAAACGCGATGACATGGACCTGTCCGTGTGAATGGGTTCGAATCCGGAACAAGTCTGGATGGCAGATTCAAGAAGCACAACTGTGACATCTGACAGGAGCTCAGCACTTGTGCGCATGCACTCTCTGTTGCTTTCAACATGCCCGGACTCCCACTGAAGCACCGGCCACACGTGATACCGGCTGGCGAAGCAAGAACAAGCTTCCACACACTCCTGCCGCCACCGAAGCAACCAGAATTCCAATCTTGGACGTATCCAGCAGACTTCTGTCTTCAAAAGCCAGGGCCGCAATGAACAGTGACATCGTGAAGCCAATTCCACACAGCCAGCTCGCGCCGAAGATGCTTCTCCAGGAAAGTTCCGAGGGCGATGTTGCTAATCCAACTCTTGAAGAGATCCAGGCGAAAAGCCAAATGCCGAGAGGCTTGCCGACAAACAATCCCAGAAACACACCTATACTGACGGGATGTTTTACAGCGGCAAGATTTCCCAGGATCCGAACGCCCGCATTAGCAAATGCGAACAGCGGCATCACGAGAAAGCTGACCCAGGGCTGAACAGAGTGCTCGATGCGGTGTAATGGGGATTCGATCAACTCGCATTTAGCTTCCAGCGTATGAATAGCCGCATGGGCCTCAAATGAATTCTCGGGTGAGTTTTCGAACGTCTCCAGCAGCCAACGACAGCGCTTTATGAAGGAGTCGCGATCAATATACGTTCGTGCCGGGATTGTGAACGCGAGCAGGACACCGGCTACCGTTGCGTGCACCCCGGATTTGAGCACGGCACACCATACGCAAATTCCAATTACTGCGTAGATTGCTGGTTTACTGACACCCAGCAGATTGGCTCCAAGGCACAAAGCGATACCAGCAAAACCGAGAGCGAGACTTAAAAAATGAACTTCGTCGGTATAGAAGACTGCGATTACAAGCACAGCAATGACGTCGTCCACAATGGCGAGTGCCGTGACGAAAATCTTGAGGGACACCGGAACATGATTTCCAAGCAGAGTGAGTACCCCGAGAGCGAAGGCAATGTCAGTGGCCATCGGGATACCCCAGCCTCTCTGTGCATGGCTACCATAGGTGACAGCTGCAAAAATAACAGCGGGTACGATCGTCCCGCCTAGGGCTGCGATAAATGGGAAGGCCGCCTGCCGCAACGAAGATAACTCTCCAATTAGCAGTTCACGCTTGATTTCGAGCCCTACCAGGAAAAAGAAAACAGACATGAGGCCGTCATTGATCCATTCGTGACGGCTTTCGGACAAAGCGAACCGGCCAAGGCTAAAAGGTACTTGTGCATTCCAGAGCGCGTGATAGCTGTGTTCCCAAGGTGAGTTGGCCCAGACGAGGGCTGCAACTGTGGCCACCAGAAGCACAATGCCACTGGCCGCCTCCATTCTCGCAAACCGCACAAATGGACTGATTAGGGTTTGCATCGGCAGGGTGGTACTCCGCGAAGGTTGGGACCCTTCGAGCATGCTGATTTCCTAAATCGTCAAAGCGTCCCAGACGAACTGTAACTTCTGCCAGTTTGACCCTCGCAACCTCATGTCTAAGCTCCAGAAAGTCTGTACGCATTCTTACGGCGTAACGACTTCCTGTAATCAGGAGTGTGCCCATGCAAAACGGACTTGAGCTTTCCGGCCTTGTGCGCTTCACGAAGCTCGCGGCGCACGGTCAGTTGCCGCATGGGCCGCGCCCTCGAGTCCGAACCGGCCTGATCATTCTCGGCTTATTGCTAATCATGTCGCTTGCTGCCTGCAGCAAGAAAGAAGCACATCGTGAGACACCGGTTCCCGATGTTGAAGTTGCAGACGTCGTCGAGCAGGATGTCCCTGTTTATGGCGAGTGGGTTGCACAGTTGAACGGCCCTGTCAATGCTGACATCACTCCCAAAGTGGAGGGCTATCTGCTCAGCCAGGACTATGTGAACGGATCGTTTGTCAAGAAGGGGCAGCTGCTCTTTAAGATCGATCCGCGCCCATTTGAGGCGGCTTTGGACCAAGCCAAAGCAGTTGTGGAGAGAGCTGTGTCATCGGTAACCAAGGCGACGAACGATGTACATCGCGACACTCCCCTGGCAGCCCAGAACGCGATTCCACAGAAACAACTCGACGATGATATCGCGAATGAGGCTTCGGCCAAAGCACAATTGGCTGCCGCACAAGCGCAGCAGCAGCAAGCTGAACTCAACCTCGGATGGACCAAGGTTTATTCGCCGGCGGATGGCATCGCCGGAGCTGCAAACTCGCAGGTCGGCGATCTGGTCGGCACGACCACAAAAATGACCACGATTTCACAGATCGATCCTATGTGGGCGTACTTCAACATCAGCGAGAGTCTTTATCTAAGCGTTGCACCGCAAATCTCAAAGCTTGTACAACGCTCGGAAGTTCGTAGCAATCTTCCAGTTGAATTCATTCAGGCCAACGACGTTCCCTACCCGGTGAAAGGACACGTCATTTTCGTCAATCGTGAAATCACAGCTGGCACGGGCACGATTCAGATAGCCGCTGCATTCCCGAACAAGGAGGCGATTCTCCGGCCCGGAGGCTTTGGGCGAGTGCGGGTGCAAACGGGCACCAGCAAAAATGCCTTGCTGGTCCCACAAGCGGCCGTCATTGAGGTGCAGTCGCAATACCAGGTGATCGTCGTTGGGCCTGACAACAAAGCCACACTCCGATCGGTCAAGATGGGAGACCGTGTCGGCCCCAACTGGATCGTCACTGAAGGGCTGCAGCCGGGCGAGCGAGTTGTGGCTGAGGGCATCCAGAAAGTGCAGACATATGCAGCCCAATCGCCTCAGTCGGCAAAAGAAGGTATTCCGGTCGCTCCCAAACCCTACGTAGCTGCCGCGGGCGGGAGCAGCTGACCATGGCGAAATTTTTTATCAATCGGCCCATCGTGGCAATCGTCATTGCCATTCTGATGGTGCTGGTGGGCGTGGTGTCCATGCTCAGCCTGCCAACCGCGCAGTTCCCGAACATCGCCGACCCGATGATTCAGGTGAAAGCCACCTACCCTGGGGCAGACGCCCAAACAATTGCTGAGTCGGTTGCGACTCCGATTGAGCAACAGATGTCTGGCGTCAGCGGCATGAACTACATGTACTCGCTGAGTGCCAGCTCAGGTGGAGGTATGAGCCTCTACATAGATTTCAAACTCGGAACTGATGTCAACACCGACCAGATTCTGGCACAGATGCGAACCGGGCAAGCCAATTCTCAATTGCCGAGTGAGGTTGTGCAACAGGGCGTGATCGTGCAGCCGGGCACCACCGCGCCTTTCATGCTGCTCGATCTGTATTCGCCTGGCGGCGTATACGACAACATTTTCCTCGCCAACTATGCCACGATTAATCTGCAATACGCGTTGACACGCGTTGCTGGTGTCTCCCAAGTTCAGATATACGGCGCCGGCCCCTACGCAATGCGCATTTGGGTGAATCCGGACCGGCTTGCGAGACTTGGGGTCACGGTCTCCGACATCACCAATGCGGTCAAGGCGCAGAACAAGGTCAATCCCGCCGGACAGATCGGAGGGGAACCGGTTCCCTCTGGTCAGCAATTTACTTACAACGTACGCGCTCCCGGACGCCTGCCCACGGTGGAGGAGTTCGATCAGATTGTGGTCCGGGCCCAACCCGATGGTTCAATCCTCCGGCTGAAAGACGTTGCGCGGGTGGAATTAGGAGCGCAGTACTATTCATATCTGGCGCGTTTGGGAGTGGCAGGAGAAAACAAACCTGCTCAGCCCGCCGCCCTGATCGCGCTCTATCTCACGCCCGGCAGCAATGCCCTGCAAACTCGAGACGCCGTGCTCAAGATGATGGATGAGGCGCAACGCAGGTTTCCTCAAGGGCTCAGTTACATTGTGGCGCTCGACACCACTCTCGCGGTCAGCGAGGGCATTCACGAAATCTATAAGACTTTGTTCGAGGCTCTAATCCTGGTCATCCTCGTGGTTTACATCTTTCTCCAAGGCTTCAGGGCCACTTTAATCCCGCTGCTCGCGGTTCCTGTCTCGCTGATTGGAACATTCGCCGTTTTTCCGTCCCTGGGTTTCTCAATCAACACACTGTCGCTGTTCGGGCTTGTCCTTGCCATCGGCCTCGTGGTTGACGATGCCATTGTTGTAGTCGAGGCGGTGGAACATCACATTGAACACGGAATGACGCCTCACGATGCGACCGTCAAGGCGATGGAGGAAGTCTCCGGGCCAGTGATCGCGATAGGCCTGATTCTGGCCGCCGTGTTCATTCCCACTGCATTCGTCCCCGGTATCACAGGCCAGCTTTATAAGCAGTTCGCCATTACGATCGCGGTCTCGGTATTGTTCTCGGCATTTAACGCGCTCACCCTCAGCCCTGCGCTTTCCGCCATGCTACTGCGGCCTCGCAAGCCAGCCTGGGGACCTCTCGGAGCTTTCTTCCGCTGGTTTAATCGGATCTTCGGACGTGCCACCGACGGCTACGTGAGTTGGTGCGGACATCTGATCCATAAGGCTGGTTTTGCGTTTCTCCTTCTCGTGTTGCTGACTGTCGCTGCGGCTTTCTTCGGCAAAGGCATCCCGAAGAGTTTCCTCCCCGATGAAGATCAGGGATATATCTATGCCGGCCTGCAACTGCCGGATGCATCCTCTCTGCAGCGGTCGTCGGAAGCTGCAAGAGAGGTCGAAAAAGCCATCATGGAAACTCCCGGTGTTCAGTACGTCAGTTCAGTCATGGGATACAGCATGCTGAGTGGCGTCAACGCTACTTACAGTTCGTTCTTTTTCATCTCGCTGAAACCCTGGAAGGAACGCGAAACTCCGGAAACGAGTTACGACGGAATCAAAGCTCACCTCCAACGCACGCTCTCACAACTTCCGGCGGGAATCGCATTTTCGTTCCCGCCTCCAGCGATTCCCGGCGTAGGAACCTCAGGCGGAGCAACTTTCATTCTTGAAGACAGGTCGGGTGCGGGCGTCGATTTTCTTGCGAAAAATGCACGCCTATTTGTGGCCGAAGCGCGCAAGCGCCCTGAGTTGGCGGGGGTCATGACGACGGCATTGTTCGGCGTCCCCCAAGTCGGGATCAAGGTGGACAACGCCAAAGCCATGACACAACAAATTCCACTGAGCAGCTTGTACGAGACGGTACAAACGTTTATGGGCGGCGCGCTGATCAACTATTTCAACCGCTTCGGCTTGCAGTGGCAGGTCTACGTCCAGGCCGACGGCGACTTCCGGACCAACGCTGAAAATGTTGGCAAGTTTTACGTAAGGAACGCGGGCGGAGGTATGGTTCCGTTGAGCACCCTGACCTTCACGTCCCCGCGCAGTGGCGCCGAGTTCATGATGCGCTACAACCTGTTCAATTGCGTGCAGATTAATGCCACAGCAGCGCCCGGCTACAGTTCAGGGCAAGCTATGGCCGCATTGGAAGATGTATTTCACAAGTCGATGCCCAGTCAGATGGGCTTCGACTACATGGGCATGTCGTATCAAGAGCAAAAGGCCGCCCAAGGCATTTCGCCTGCGACCATATTCGGACTCGCTTTCTTTGTCGTGTTCCTCATCATGGCAGCGCAATATGAGAGCTGGACCTTGCCGTTCAGCGTTTTACTGGGAGTGCCGATTGCGGTTTTCGGCGCGTTCATGACGCTCTATTTCCGCCATCTCGACAATGATGTTTACGCGCAGATTGGTTTGGTGATGCTGATTGGACTGTCGGCCAAGAATGCAATTCTGATTGTTGAATTTGCCAAGGCGGAATATGAGAAGGGCAAATCCCTGATCGACGCGGCACTGACGGGAGCGAAACTGCGGCTGCGCCCTATCCTGATGACCGCCTTCGCCTTCATTTTAGGATGCGTGCCTCTATGGACAGCATCGGGCGCTGGTTCTATCTCACGGCAGGTTCTGGGAACCGCGGTCATTGGAGGCATGACGGCAGCATCATTGCTGGCAATTTTCTTCATTCCTGTGAGTTTCGATGTCGTGGAGCGATTCGGAATCTGGCTTTCGAGAAAGAAGAAACAGCCGCACAAAATGGAACCGGGGCCAGCTCTGGGAGGAGCAGTTGCTGATGATTAAGCAGGCTACACTTCCGAGCCTCGTGAGCTGCTTTCGCAGCGTTGCAGATGGCACACAAAAAATAGGAGTGCCTGTAACGAAGGCCGAGCACTGCGCCAGGGCAGGCAGACGAGCCATGATTGGCAAGTGTTTGTGCATCGCAATTGCGTTGATGCTGCTGACCGGCTGTGCTGTGGGACCAAAATACAAGCGACCGGCAGTAGACGTCCCGGGCACGTATCGCGGTCCTTCTCCTGATAGTGGTCAGCAGACAGCGGCCTCACTCGGCGATGAGAAATGGTGGGACGTTTTCCAGGATGAGAAACTGCAGCAGCTGATCCGGCAAGCGCTGGTCAACAACTATGATGTGCGCATCGCTGCTGAGCGTGTCCTCGAGGCTCAGGCCGCACTTGGAATCACGCGCGCCGACCAGTTCCCAACGATTACCGGGAATGTGTCCGGCAGCAATGCGCGGTATCCGAAAACAGCAATTACGCCAGAACTTGAAACCAGTCCGGCGGAGGTCAATCTTTCATTATTTTGGGAGTTGGATTTCTGGGGAAAGTTCCGCAAAGCGACTGAGGCAGCTCGCGCTACATTGCTCGCCACCGAGTGGGGCAAACGCGCCGTGATGAGTTCTCTGGTGAGTAATGTGGCTAGCGCCTACTTCCAATTGCTTGAGCTTGACTTGGAAATGGAAATCTCCAAGCGCACGCTGGACGCCCGCAAAGAATCAGTGCGTCTTGTCGGAATACGGGAGAGGGGCGGCACGACTTCTCTGCTGGAACTGCGCCAATCCGAGGAGTTGATGTACACGGCGGCGGCCACGATTCCTGATCTCGAGCGCCGTATCGCCCAACAGGAGAACTTGATCAGCATTCTGCTTGGCGAAAACCCTGCTCCGGTTACGCGCGGAAAACCGTTGACGTCCACTGCAATTGCGCCGACTGTCCCTGCGGGGCTTCCCTCATCTTTATTAGACAGGCGTCCGGACATTCAGTCGGCAGAGCAACAATTGGTTGCCGCTAATGCGCGCATCGGGGTGGCCAAGGCAGCGTATTTCCCACAAATCACGTTGACCGCTACCGCCGGTTATCAAAGTCCAGCTTTGACGAATTTGTTTACGGGCCCAGCAGGGCTGTGGAGTTTTGTCGGACAACTCACGCAGCCGATTTTCGAGGGCGGACGAATTCGTTCCGGCGTCAGACTGAGTGAGGCACAAAAGCAGGAGACGGTGTTGATTTACCAGCAATCGATCCAGCAAGCGTTTCGTGAAGTCTCAGACTCGTTAATCGCATACCGGAAGAATCAGGAATTCCGCGAACAGCAGGCATTGCTCACTACGGCGGCATTGGACGCGACCCGCCTGGCGAATGTCCGCTATGCAGGCGGGGTCACCAGTTATCTCGAAGTCTTGGATAGCGACACACTGTCGTTCAACGCCGAAATCAACCTGGCCCAAGCGCAACTCAATGAACGCCTGGCATTGGTCCAACTTTACAACGCATTAGGCGGCGGTTGGCAGCAATAAGACGGAACAGATCCACCTACGAGCCTCTTTAACCAAAAACTGACCTTGAGCGTTCGCTAGTCCTCTTTGTTGTCTGTTAGTTCTGACAGTTGTTCACTTCGAAACCTCTAGTTAGGTTGTCGCTGAGTGCCAAGGCTAGCGGGATCACAGGAAACCTTAGAGCTGCGCTGCCAATGCATTTCTCGAAACCGCGAGGTGAGAGGTAAACATGAGGAGTTGTGTTCTAAGTTACCTGTTCTTAGCCCTCTTGGCAGTGGGATCCATACCAGCTACTGCTCGAGCTCAAAACGACTCTTCCGCTCCAAGTGCCGAGGAACTGCGGCAACAACTTAATCAATTACAGGGACAGATGAAGAAGTTGCAGGCCCGACTTGACCAATTGGAGAACACACAAGCCTCGGGCACCCCACCCCCTCAAAGTTCACCTCCCGACCAAGCCGGTACTCAAGGCCAACAGCCACCTCAGGGCGTGACTTCGCCACAGGTAGGCGAGGCGACCGCAAGCTATAACGAATTCGGCGACGATCCCCAGGCCGCACCCCGGTACAATAACGTTCCTCTTGATCCGAAGTACCATGGCTTTTTCCACCTGCCGGGAACCCAGACAATCCTGAAAATCGGCGGCTACTTCAAAACTGACTTCATCTACGATTTAAAGCCTCCGGGAAATACAGCTGCGTTCGTTCCCTCGTCGATCCCAATACCGCAGATAGTCACGGTAAATAATGCGAACGTATCAATTCAGCCTACGCGTATGAGTCTCGACTTCCGAATTCCGAGCACAAGAATTGGGGAGGTGCGTTTCTATGTCGAGGGCGATCTGTTTGGAACTAGCTCGACGACCCCGCGTTTGCGCCACGCTTATGCACAGGCAAGCAATTTCCTCATTGGCCAGACCTTCACCAACTTCATGGATCCGGATGGATTTCCCGACACCTTGGACTTTGAGGGACCGAACGGAATGGTCAATCTGCGCAACCCGCAAATCCGTTACGGTTTCGCGCTAAGCAAGAGTACAACCCTCTATTTTGCTGCTGAAAAGCCGAGCTCCGACGTGCTCTTCAAGACACCGCAGTTCAATTCCCAGCCTAGTGCTCCCAGCCCTGATGGAACCGTTCGCTTGCGGACCGAATTTGAGCGCGGCCACTTCCAGGTCGCTGGCATATTCCGCGATATTGCCGCGTTCGTAACCGAGGGGACAGCCGAGAGAACGGGTACCGTGTTTGGATGGGGCGTAAATATTTCGGCCGGCTTCAAGACCGTTGGCAAGGATAACGTGATCATCGCAGCCGTTGGCGGACACGGAATTTCACGGTATATCCAGGACCCTTCGGGTTTGGGCATTGATGCGGAAGTCACGACCGTGCCGACTCCTCACTTGCAGGCAACGCCGGCCGCCGGAGTTGACGTCGCTTATCAACATTATTGGAAGAAGACGCTGCGCTCCAGCTTGGTGTATTCGTATGCTGCCGTAAACAATCCTTTGGTGTCGGCTTTCGTACCAGCCACAACCTACAACCATAGTGATTACAGCGCCGTGAATCTCATTTGGAACCCTTTCGGATCGTCTCTGCACATGGGCGCCGAAGTCCTCTATGGCTGGCAGCAGCTGCAGAACGGATCTAAAGGCGACGACACTCGCATTCAGTTCAGCGCCAAGTACAACTTCGTGAAAATCGATGCGGACAGGAAATAGCCCGTTGGTAAATTTCCCTAACGCTCAATTGGTCGGCGAAATCGCGGAAAAACACGGAGGATTCATGAGCACAGGAACGAACACCAACAACATTCGAGTCGACCAATTTTTTACTGTGGCGGAGGCACGCTTGGACCGTTGGCGCGAACTTCTGCAAGCCGCAAGGGCCTGGGCGAATACTAACGCTCAACCGCAGCTGTCCGCGATTTCAGCGGCCTTTCAGAAACTACGACAGTGGGAGGACTTCTTTGCTTATCCAGGACCGCGCCTGTTGCAAACGCTCCAAGAGCGTATTAATTCCGGCGATGCCACCGGAACGGCTCGTCTGGTACAGGCGATCAGCACCGCATTGCTCACGCACTCCTACCGCACAAATCCTGCGGATTGGGAAAGCGATGAAACCCCAATAAGTCTGGGAGAACGTATTCCTGGCGCTGCCGATGAGGGAACATCCTACAGGCCCTACTTCGAAGTGCTGGTGGCGAGCCCGGCAACGCCCGCGGCATCCTTGGAACTCGCAGAAGATTTGCGCAAGCTGCGCCGGCCACAGGACAAATTCATCTACGAACCAGTGTTTGTCGGTAGCTTCGAGGATGCGGTGCTTGGAACCATTCTGAACGGCAGCCTCGAGGCGATAGTAATTTTCGAAGGTGTTCCTTTTGAATCAAAGCACAATAGCCCTGTGCTACGAGAATTTCTTACCGTTCACCTTGCGGCGACAGGAAATGCTCTGACCTCCGGTCAATTTAGCCTGGCGCTCGCAAAAGCAGTGAAGCTGATACGCCCCGAGCTGGACGTTTTTCTGCTGAGTGACCGAGCCGTAGAAAAAATAGCCGGTGATGTCTCCGCGGATTACATCCGCCGGGTGTTCTATCAGGTGGAAGAGCCGCTGGAGTTACACCTCAGCATTCTCGAGGCAATTCAAGACCGATACGAAACGCCCTACTTCGATAATCTGCAGAAATACGCGCAACGTCCGATTGGCACTTTTCATGCGCTGCCGGTCGCCAGAGGTAAGTCCATCTTTAAATCAAACTGGATTCGGGACATGGGCAAGTTCTACGGGACAAATTTATTTCTCGCGGAATCTTCGGCGACGACTGGCGGTCTCGATAGTCTGTTGGAGCCGACCGGCAACATTAAGGTTGCGCAAGAAAAGGCAGCGCGAGCATTCGGGGCTGATCACGTATTCTTCGTCACCAATGGCACTTCGACCTCAAACAAGATGGTCGAACAGGCATTGCTCGCTCCTGGCGACATTATGTTGGTCGATCGCAATTGCCACAAATCGCACCACTACGGAGCCGTTCTTTCGGGCGCACTGCCTCTATATGTCGAAGCATACCCACTGACGCAGTATTCGATGTATGGCGCCGTACCTCTGCGTAGCATCAAGAAGGCTCTCCTCGATCTCAAAGCCGAAGGTAAGCTCGATCGCGCAAGAATGCTGGTGCTCACAAATTGCACGTTTGACGGCCAGATATATAACTTGGAGCGAGTCATGGAAGAGTGTCTAGCGATCAAGCCTGATCTGATCTTCCTCTGGGATGAAGCGTGGTTTGGCTTTGCTCGGTGGAGTCCCTTCTACCGCCGTCGCACGGCGATGGGTGCTGCCGCCATTCTTGAGCAAAAGTTCAAGGATCCACGATACCGCAAGGCGTACGAGGAACAGGCCGGCAAGATCGGATCCAATCTTGATCCCAAAGATCCTACACTTCTCGAGACTCACTTGCTTCCCAACCCAGACGAAGTACGATTGCGCGTTTACCAGACGAACTCGACGCACAAGTCCATGTCGTGCCTGCGTCAGGGATCTATGGTGCTGGTAAAAGATCAGGACTATCACTCAGTTGAGGAACAATTTCACGAGGCGGTATTCACGCATGCTTCGACTTCGCCGAACCTGCAGATTATTGCGACTATCGACGTGGCTCGCCGTCAGATGGAGCTTGAGGGGTATGAACTCGTAAACCGAGCTATTCAACTAGCGCTTGACCTTCGGCGTGAGGTGAGCTCACATCCACTGATCTCGAAATATTTCCGCATTCTCGGAGCAGATGAAATGATCCCCGCCGAGTTTCGTACAACTGGATTCGTAGACTATCTAGCTCCTGGTACGAATTGGGCCACGGCCGTCAAAGCGCTGCGCGAGGACGAGTTTGCGCTCGACGTCACCCGACTTACGTTGGTGTGTGGATCCGCTGGATTCGATGGAACACAATTCAAGAACATGCTTGCAGCGGACTACGACATTCAACTGAATAAAACGTCCCGAAATAGTGTGTTACTACAAACCAACATCAACAACACCCGGAGCGACATAGCTCAATTGATTAAGGTTTTGGTTGAGATTTCGCGCGGAATCGAGAAAAGGCTTTCTGAAGGCGGAGGCGTAGTCCAGGAGGCGTTCGTGGCAAGGGTGAAATCTCTAATGGAGGATGTGCCAGATCTTCCAAATTTTAGTCACTTCCACGACAGCTTTCGCGAGAATCCTTCCAGCGTGACCGGCGAAGGTGACATGCGGTCAGCATTTTTTGGAGCCTATAGAGAAGAACAGTGTGAGCACCTGAAACTCTTCAGTCCCGAAATTGACAAGCGAATTAAAGAAGGACCCGAGTTGGTTTCTGCCAATTTCGTTATTCCCTATCCGCCCGGATTCCCGATCATGGTTCCAGGCCAGGTGATCACTGCCGATACCATCGAATTCATGCGCAAGCTGGATGTGAAAGAAATTCATGGCTTCGATGCTTCCGTGGGACTGAAGCTGCTGAAACCGGCTTACCTCACAGGAGCGAAGTCGATGGGTAGGGCTGAAACAGCCAGAGACAGGAAGAGGAAGACCGCCGCCTGATCCAGTTATCAGCATGCCGGCATACCCGACACTTATGACGAGGATTTTCCGCGATCAAGCCGGCCGCACGAGAATGCTTTATGGAGTGGCTGGCGAAACTGTTCGATAAGCATCCCGAGATGGGGGTTTACCTCGCCATCGGCATCGGGTACTTGATTGGACGGCTGAAGTTTCGAGGGGCTGGCCTGGGCGTTGTCACGGGCTCCTTGCTGGGAGGAGTGTTCCTCGGCATCTTCTTCCACATGGCTGTTTCTGATCAAGCAAAATCGATACTGTTCCTGCTCTTCCTTTTTGGAATCGGTTACTCAGTTGGCCCAAGCTTTTTTCGCAATCTTAAAGGAGATGGCCTGAGGTGGGCTGCCCTTGGGGTATTCGTACCTGTGATCGGCTTGGCAGCAGCCTGCATCGTGGCGCGCTTCCTAAAACTCGACGCTGGATATTCGGCTGGCTTGCTGTCCGGAGCTTTGACCGAATCTCCCGCAATCGGCACCGCTAGCGAAGCAATTCGCGCTCTGCCGTTGACCGGCGCACAACAGGAACAGCTGATCGGACATATCGCGGTGGCAGATGCAATCTGTTACATCTTTGGCACCTTTGGAGTGATCTGGTGTTGCAGCAGTATCGGGCCCAAGCTGCTCCGCATCGACTTGCGGTCAGAGTCCAAGAAAGTGGAATCGACTCTGGGGATACATCGTTCCAGCCTCGGAGTTCAGTCGGCGTGGCATCCGATTGGGGTCCGTGCGTACTCAGTGGCCCAAAATGCACCCATTGCCGGAAAGACGGTCGCCGACGCTGAGAAGGCCGTACCTGGTGCGCGTCTGTTTGTCGAGCGCATACGGCGCAAAGGTGATATTTTCGCTCCGCCTGCAAGCACGGTCCTTGAAGCCGGCGACACAGTTGCCGTACTTGGTCGGACTGAAATCCTCGTAAAAGTTCTCGGACAAGCTTCGACCGAAGTGGTGGATCCTGAACTGCTCGAAATTCCGGTTGCCTCCTTCGGCCTTTATGTGACCAGCAAGGAAATTGCAGGTAAGACTCTGCGGGAAATTGCGGCCAATGTTGACGAGACGCGCGCAGTTTTCCTTCGCAGCGTGATTCGAGGTGGGCATTCACTACCGGTTGGAACGGAACTAATTATCGAACGGGGCGACACGCTGCAAGTGACCGGATCCGAAGCCGCCGTAAGAAAACTGGCGCCCTTGGTTGGTAGAGTGCTTAGTCCAGTTGAAGAAAGCGACCTCGCGACGCTTGGTATCACTGTATTTATCGGAGTTCTGCTTGGTGCTGTTGTAGCCATTCCCATCGGCCACATGAGACTTACTCTGGGTACAAGTGTTGGCACCCTATTGACGGCCTTGCTCGTGGGATGGATGCGCTCGGTTCGGCCCTGGTTCGGACGCATCCCGGACGCGGCGATTCTTTTCATGAGGTCGCTGGGTCTGGCTGGGTTCGTGGCGATGATTGGACTGAAGGCTGGACCGATCTTCATAAATGCGGTCCAACAATACGGCTACGTACTGTTCTTGGGTGGAGTTGTGGTAACGCTCGTTCCGCTGCTCTCTGGCATCATCTTTGGCCGCTACGTTCTAAAGCTGAACCCGGTACTGCTGCTCGGAGGAATCGCCGGAGCGCAGACAATGATCGCAGGAGTTGCCGCGATGCAAGAGAAGTCCGATAGCGCGATTGCCACCTTGGGATACTCCTATACAGTCGCCATCGGCCACATCCTGCTCACCACTTGGGGATCGTTAATTGTGGCACTCATGTCGTGATAGCGGGCCCGGCTACCCATTCAGGTAAGCCAGCTCCTGAACGGTCTCACCCTCTGACTCTGCGAAAAACTGGAGAATAAATGCTGTTTTTTCTGACAGTATCAGGACCGCTATTCCTCCACTACCCTTTTTGCCAGGGAGCGTGACGCAGCCACAAACCTCGGCGAAACCAACGTAACCCGCCGGGCAATGAACGCATTGCATTGCGCTCCCACCAAGGCAGCCGTAGCACCGCTCGTTAGCCTCTGGCTCGTAAACGCGATCGCACCAATAACCTCACAGGCCCTAGAACAGGCGCCTCAGCGGTTTGAACATGGCGAAGGCTCACAGCAATGATTCGAACGGTAAGCTGAAGCGTAAGACATATGAAAAAGAACTGCCCCGCCTCCAAGCGGAGCTGTGCAAACTTCAGGATTGGGTGAAGTGCAAAGGGTTGCGGGTCATTGTTATTTTTGAAGGGCGGGATGCCGCTGGTAAGGGCGGCACCATTCGCGCAATTACCGAACGTGTAAGTCCCCGCGTCTTTCGAGTGGTGGCCCTTCCGGCTCCATCCGATCGTGAAAAGTCTCAGATGTATCTACAGCGTTATGTACAACATTTCCCCGCGGCGGGCGAAGTCGTGGTCTTCGACCGGAGTTGGTACAACCGTGCAGGCGTGGAATATGTGATGGGTTTTTGTACCAAAGAGCAGCATCGCAGGTTTCTCGATCTATGCCCGATGATGGAAAAGTACATCGTGGATGCGGGCATCATTCTCATCAAGTATTGGTTAGAGGTTGGAAAGGCAGAACAGCAGCGCCGCTTCGATGCACGAATCAAAGATCGGCTTCGGCAATGGAAGCTCAGTCCCATGGACCTCGAGTCTTTTCGCCGTTGGTACGAATACTCCCGAGCCCGAGATTTGATGCTGAAAGCAACCGACAGCAAACACGCACCGTGGTTTATCGTTCGCTCGGACGACAAGAGGAAGGCACGGCTCAACTGTATTTCACATTTTCTAAGTGTGATTCCTTACAAGAAAACTTTACATCCGAAAGTGAAGTTGCCGGAACGGTCCAATAAGGGGCGATACGATGATCAGACGACAATGAAGGAAAGGCACTTCGTTCCGGAGAGGTACTGATTCATTCATAGAGGTTGAATGCTGTCGAATCAGCGAATATCTCGGTTCCTGCCCATTATTGCCTGGATCTCCGAGTGTTCGCCTCGAAAAGATGTCACTGCGGGAATCGCGCTTGCTGGTTTGCTGGTGCCCCAGGGGATGGCATATGCCGGCATTGCTGGAGTTCGGCCGGAGATGGGCTTGTATGCCGCTTCTGCCGGAATGTTTACCTACGCGATCTTCGGCACCTCTCGGCAACTCGCGGTGACACCCACTTCCTCGTCAGCCGCTATGCTCGCGGCCTTGCTGGCTCCGGTCGCCGCGGGAGATTCCACTCGTTATAGCGTACTGGCCTCGGCCGCAGCGGTCGCAGCAGGTCTGATCTTGGTGGCAGGTGGTCTGGTCAAATTAGGTTCGGTCTCCGAGTTCATTTCCAAGCCCGTACTAAAGGGCTTCGTCTTCGGACTCGCGCTCACCATCATGGTGAAGCAAGGGCATAACTTCATGGGAATTTCCAGTGGCAAAGGGAATTTTTTCCACCAGGCTTGGCACGTCATCACCTCACTGCGCGAGGTGAATCCGTGGACGCTGGCAATAGCGGCAATTGCGCTGGCAATCATGTTTCTGCTGGAAGTAGTTGCTCCGCGAGTCCCGTCGGCCTTGGTTGTGCTTGTGCTCGGAACCTTGGCCGTTCCGTTGCTTGGTCTTCACCAACATGGAGTTGGGGTAGTTGGCACGATTCAGGCAGGAATGCCTTCTCTGCGCTGGCCAAAGCTTGGCGAGGATGAACTGGAAGATATTTTCGTTGGTGCCATCGGCATCGTGCTCGTGCTGATGGCGGAATCTCTCGTAGCCGCCCGCACCTACGCCACAAGGCACAAGTATGAGATCGATGCGAATCAGGAATTATGCGCAATCGGGGCAGGTAACTTCGCATCCGGTCTGGTGGGCGGGATCATTGTGGGCGGTGGAATGTCAGGAACGGCGGCGAACGATGCCGCTGGCGCTCGCACCCAGCTCTCGACTATCACAGCATCCTTGTGCGTCGGTCTTACCTTGGCGTTCCTGCTCCCGTTAATTCGTAACCTGCCGGAAGCCGTTCTGGCAGCGATCGTGATCCATGCGGTAGCGCACTTGGCCGACGTCCATACATTGAAGTACTACGTAAAGCTTCGCACGGGAAGCATCTGGGTTGCCCTAATCGCGCTGCTGGCTGTTCTACAGATGGGAATTCTCAAGGGCTTGATTTTTGCGGTGGGTCTGACTTTGATCCTGCTGATGCAGAAGCTGAGCCAACCCCAGGATTCGGTACTGGGAAGGCTGGCCAATTCCGCGGATTTCGTGGATGTTGCGCGTTATCCCGAGGCAAAGCAAATCCCTGGACTTCTGATATTCCGGCCCAATGGAATTCTGTTTTTCGCGAATGCCAATCGCATTCGTAATCGGTTGCGCGAATTGGTAAGAGATACGTGTAAGCCGATCAAGGCTGTCGTCGTCAATCTTGAAGCTTCTCCAGAAACAGATGTTACTGGTCTTGAGATGTTGCAGGAGTTGGTGAACGAGCTGCACGAGTCGGGGATCACACTCGGCTTCTCGCGAGTCGCTGATCCAGTGCATGACCTGTTTGCTCGCAGTGGATTTCTGGAACGTTTAGGCCCGCAATCTATTTTTCGTACAACCGGCGCGGCAGTCGACGCATTCCTTGCAACGACTCAGCCTGCAGCCTTCACGGGCTGAATGGATCGAGCCTTGCAGAAGGTCTGCAAGAATCGCTGGAGTTTGGAGATGCAAATCGCAATTGATCGGACGAGAGAGCGTACTGCGCACGACCTTCATGCTCCGGTCAAAACCTCCAAGCGTCCGCTTGATCGGGTCGAAAGACTTTCAGAGATCTTGTTCGGATTAATCATGGTGCTCACGTTCACCTGTTCAATCAGCGTCACTGAGGCTGGGTTGGAGGAAGTCAATACCATGCTCATCGCCGCGATCGGGTGCAATATCGCATGGGGAATTATTGACGCTTTCATGCATCTGCTTGCGTGCTTTGTTGAAAGAGGGCGAAGCATTTTTGCGTTACGCACTGTGCGCCGGGCCACTGCGCCCGAGACGGCACACCGCGTCCTAGCTGAAGCGATACCGCCGCTCCTGGCGTCTGTCCTATCCAGGGCAGCCTTCGAAGACATGAGAACAAAATTAAAGACGTTGCCGGAACCGCCTGCTCATCCGAGGCTAACGAAACAAGATTGGGTCGGCAGCATCGCTGTCTTTTTGGCTGTGTTCCTGTCCACGTTCCCGGTGGTCATTCCGTTTCTTCTTGTCAGAGATGCAGGGCTGGCGTTGCGGATTTCAAACGGGGTCGCTGTTGTCATGCTTTTTGTGACCGGGTACGCATTCGGCCGTTGCGCGGGATATCGTCCCTGGAGAATGGGCCTATGGATGGCCATCATTGGCAGCGCATTGGTAGCGATCACAATCGTTCTGGGTGGCTAAATCACGCAGCAATGGTGATACTCGCCGCTAGCACTCTTCTCGCCTCGCAGCTTTTTGCTCAATCCACAAGCGCCAATCCTCCGCAAGACGACAACGCTAAGCAATGGTCTTTCTCATTCGAGACATCTGGATACATAGTTCCGCATGATATTTCTTATGCCTCGCCAATATTCTCTGCGGACCGAGAATGGCTTCATCTTGAGGCACGCTATAACGACGAGAGCCAGCAAACGGCATCCTTATGGGCTGGCTACAACCTGAGCACCGGCAGCAAGGTCGTGTTCGAGGCAACCTCGATGCTTGGCGTGGTATTCGGAAACATGACAGGGATTGCACCGGGATGCGAACTGTCACTCGCCTATAAACGAATCGATCTGTTCAGCGAAATGGAATACGTGATTGACACAGACAATCACAGCCGCAGCTTTCTTTACAGTTGGAACGAGCTCGTGTACTCGCCGACGGACTGGTTTCATGCTGGGCTCGTATCACAACGGACAAGGGCATACCACACGAGTCTTGATGTACAGCGCGGTTTTTCAGTCGGGTTCGCTCACAAGAAAGTAGATTTCACCACCTACATATTCAATGCAGGATGGACTACGCCGACTGTCGCTTTTGGTCTTGGTTTTGCGTTTTGAGCCCGCGGGTTCGCACCTCCACGTTCGAGTACTGTAATTGTGCTTCTCCCGCCAGAAACAGATGGAGATTTCAGCTTTGCGTGAAGTAGGCTCTGGCTAGTGCTGAAAGACCAGAGCCGGTCCCTCGCGTGTGGCCTTAAAGTCGATCGTGACATCCACCCGGTCGGCAATTGTTACAAACTTAATGCCGCCACCCAACCCAAAATCCCTGCGGTCAATCGTGAGGACCCCTTTGATCTCCCCAGTGGCTCCCCCTGCATCTCGATCAACGGTGAAAGTTAACGCCTCGGGTTTCGAGATGCCACGAAGGGTAAACGTCCCTGCCACATCGAACGTATTGGGGCTCGTCTGTGTAATCTTCGTGGAATGAAATGTTATATATGGATCGTGGTCCACGTCGAAGCAATGCTTCCCCTTCAGCTTTTCGTTCTTAGACGCATTGCCGCTATTCACGCTGTCGGCCTGGATCTTGATATCTAGAACACCTGTCGACGCATCCGTCGAAGCAAAGACCAGCGTGGCATCCCACTTTTCGAAAGTTCCTTCGAGCTTGACTGAAGACTTCACGTAGAACCTGATCTTGCTCACCATCGGCGTGATCTTGAAAACGGGAGCTGATTCGGGGGATTGTGCCCGAGTTATGGAGCAGAACACCAGAATCGCAAGAAAACTCAGCACCAGCTGTTGCAGGTTTTTCATGGCAAATTCCTTAAACGCTGCCCGCGCGTCTTCGAGTGATACATCGACCGGCACAGCCATGCGCCTGTCAGATTTGACGGGTCGGAAGTCCCGATTAACGGGCCAGCCGGAACTTAAGATCAACCGTGTTCACGGGCATTTACGTTTTCGACGAAATTAGGCCATCCGTGGTTTGGCACGTTCTGTCGCGCCGGTGGAGAAAGATCTGCCCTAATCTACCCTCGCCAAAAACTCTCTGCAGTTCGCCGAATCCGAAGAAAGGAATAAGCAGCACGAACAGGATCAGGCTCAGAGTCAGAATTCCCTTCAACGTACCCCCGCCGAGGTCAGCAATACTCTGCGAGAAGGACTTCCCGTGAAAGAAACCGACGGCGGTGTCCTCCAGAATCTTGCAACAGGCCAACAGAATAGAAAACAAGGCAGACTTAAGGAGAGTCGGGTAGATGAGCGGCGCATCCTCGGCTGTATCCCCCAGGTGGAATGCTCGGGCAATGAGTACGAACTTCCCCAGCACTACCGCATTGATGAGTGCGATACCGTGGGCCAGGTAAGTGATGTGCTCCTCATCCAGAATCACGGACTTATACAAAAGAAGCAGCCAAAAAACCAGCCAAAGATAAAGCACAATGACGATGAATTCTCTAAACTCGTGGTAGGCTCTCTGCTTCAGTGCTTTACTTCTTGACCCCACGTCATCTTCTCCATTCCGTGGCAGATCCAAGCAGGCTTGGAGTTCACAGATGCTGATAGTTACTGTTCTGAACGACGATGGTCAGCTGTTTGCTGACGCCGTCGATGGTCTGCTGCGAAACATGATTCGGTCCGCCGGGGATTGCACTAAACTGACTCGACGCTTTCACCGCATCCTTTGGATCGTCCAGATATGATGCAATGGACAAACTGACCAGACCTTGCCCCTTGGCGATGACCAGGGTCATGTTGTCGCCCTTCTTGATGTAGTTGGAGATCACTAGACGATATTGCCCGGGAGCACCGGCTTCCGGTCCCACCGTGATGTTTCCTTGTTGATAGGCTTGCTGAATCAGGTCCCTCTGAGGAGGAACGTACTGCTGGACCAGGCTTTTAATCTGGTCCGCATACTCCTTGTATTCTTCTTTCTTCTTTTCGACGATGTGTTCCTTCAGACGCCCATGCCGTCCGCCTCCACTGCTGTCCGCAGAGGAAGGCGGATCAAGCGAGGTCTTTTGAGGCTTTCCGTCGGGGCCAAGGCGCACCTGGAAGTGTTCCTGTTTCTTCTGCTCACCTTTAAAGCTGATGGTTACCTGTTCTACCCAGGTGTACTCTGCCAAGGCTTGTTTGTTCTTGGCCGCCGCTTCCTTTATCTCGGCGACCTTCTGCTGCAATTCAGGATCCTGTGCTGCTGCCAATCCGGTAAAGCATTCAATGACCACTAATCCAACTATGACCAAAACACGGAAGGAGAAATCTCTTTGTGTGCTGCGTTTCATAGAATCCTCTTTTGCACACGTTGTGGATGGCCGGCGTTTCTATTTCTATTTGGGTGGAAAATTTCTCAATAGCTTCTCCATGGCCTTATTAAGGTTCTTTTCATTTTTCTCCGGCTTGCTGCTGGGATCGATGGTCTTGGTCGCCTGTCCCGTCCAGATCAGCTGCTTACTCGCCGGGTCATACATATCGAGGACAAGAGTTCCTACGTTAATGGTCGAACTCGTAGCCGTTCCCATTCCACCGAAACGAATGCCGCCACCCATCCCGTACGCGTTCCACTGCTTCTCCTGATCGACGGCAATCTGATAACCGACGTACATATTGGCCGAATCGCTCTCGGTCTTGGTGAGACCCTTCGCCGCAAGTTGTGAGTCAACCGATTGCTTGATCTCTGCGTCCACGATCTGATTGGGGTGCGCTCCGCCCTCGATGTTGACCCACTTGTAAGTGCGATATTTCGAGAAGTCTGTTCCGGGCACGTAGTTGGTCCGCACGTCCTGCCCTACTGCGATGATGCCAGCCATGAGTACCACCGCCAAATTTACGGCGATTTTCATAATGTTCGTGCTTCGCATCACTGTTCTCCCCTTTCCTTTGTCCTTACACAAGCCAGTGCCACATTGATCGTGGTGAAACGATTGGGATCACCGCACGATCGCTCCGACAAGCTGGATCGGCTGGCCACGCCGACCCGCAGCGGTTTGCAAACGGGCCGACGCGACTGCACCGAGCTGACGAGTTCCTGTTGAACGATCTGTTTATGCCGCAAGACGTTCGGCAACTCTCTCCTCGACGATCCTCCGGATCAAGCGCCGCGTCCGTTCTACGAAAGCAAGTCTGTCGGCAAGGCAGCTCTCCAGCAATACGCCGACGCCGTGGTGGCCTGCCAGGTCAGCCGCTGCGACCAGGGCGACATATTCACCAATTCGAAGGTGGGTCAAGTGAATCAGCTTCGCCAAGATGAAGAGATGCCTGGCGGCGGGATTTTGGATCTCATTCAGCTCTTTGCGGAAATCTTCCATAAAGACTTCCTGAAGGCGTCCACTCAACTTAACCGGCTCCTCGTCGATGAGTTTGAAGCATTGGTCGAGCGTAGCCAGGACCTTCTCGGAGATGAAGGCTCGCGCCTCCAACGCCTCCTTGACCTGCGGATCTTGGGCCATCTGACCAATTTCGTGGTAGATCTTGGTTGCTTTTTCCGCGCCCTGACGCACATCGCTAAGCACCATCACAAACATCTCTTTCGGGTTTTTGACTGGCATATTTTCTCCTTATTGGAATTGAGATTGAGATTGAACTTGTAAACTGAACGACCAAAGAAGGAATCTTTTTGCAATTTACGCAGAGTGACATCCTGCGACAACTGGCAAAACTATCAGTCAGTCGTTAGCACTCTTTACCTTGCCTTCTGAGACGTACCATCCCTCCTAATCCGCCGAAAGGATTGCGGATTCGTCACAACGGGTCGTGCCAGCCCCCAATATCAGCCGCCAATGCATCTGCCTGCTCCGGTCCCCACGATCCGGGTTCGTAAACGTAAGCCTCCGTTACGTTGCCCAATACATTTTGGACCACCATCCATGACACCTCGACTGCGTCTTCCCGCACGAACAGGAGCGAGTCGCCAGACATCGCGTCTGTAAGCAGGCGTTCGTACGCTTCCACCTCATCTCCTGACACATGATCGACTGCAGCCAACTCGATAGACGTTGAAGTCATTCTGGCTCCCGGCTTTTTCACTCGCAGGCCTGCGGCCAGCGAGACATCAGGGCCCAGTCGAAAGCGGAAATAGTTTTTTTTCGCGGCGGCTTTCGCCAGGGGAGGTCGTTTCAGTTTGACCATTACTTCAGTCGCCGTTGTCTTCAAACGTTTGCCTGTGCGAATGAGAAATGGCACTCCCGCCCAGCGCCATGAGTCCACCTCAAAACGCACTGCGGCGTAAGTTTCCACTTCAGAGTTGGGGAGCACTCCGGATTCATTTCGGTAACCTCGAAATTGTCCCCGAACCAGTTGGGAAGGCGTGATGGGTGGAATCATTCGAAAAACCTTGACCTGCTCATCTCGAGTCGACTCCGTGTACATCGACGTCGGTGGTTCCATGGCCAGAAGGGCCACTACCTGGAGGAGGTGATTTTGCACCACATCGCGAATTGCGCCCGTCTCGTCGTAAAACTTGCCCCTCCCAGCTACACCAAACTCCTCCGCCATGGTGATTTGCACACTGTGAACATAGTTCCGGTTCCAGATCGGCTCGAGAAACGTGTTAGCAAATCGGAAGAAAACCAGATTCTCCACAGCCTCTTTACCAAGGTAGTGATCAATTCGGAAAATTTGTGGCTCGGGGAATGCGGTGTGAAGTGTCGCGTTAAGCGTCCTGGCTGAGGCTAGGTCTCGTCCGAAGGGCTTTTCTACGATGATTCGCGCTCCGGTCGCACATCCTGAGCACTGCAGGGCTTCTGTCACCACGCCGAACAGGCTAGGCGGAATAGCCAGATAGTGTGCAGGTCGCTGGGCATGGCCTAGTGTCTTTCGCAGCGCCGTGAAGGTTGAGGGATCCGAGTAGTCGCCATCAAGGTAATGCAGCAACTCGATTAATTCTGCAAAAGCTGCATCATCAACGCCGCCACCGAATTGAGTAATGCTGGCCCGCGCGCGTTCTCGAAGCTGATCAATCGGCCACCCGGATTTGGCTACGCCGATCACGGGCACGGTCAGTACGCCGTGCCGAACCATATTGTGCAGGGCCGGAAAAATCTTCTTATATGCCAGATCTCCCGTCGCTCCAAAGAAAACCAGGGCATCGGATTTTTGCACTGCCGCTGCCGATTGTTCCATCTCTACGCTGACAGCCGGGGCCATACTGTCGGCGATGGCAAAAGTCAGGCGCTCGCGAGACTGTAACAATTGCCAGTGTGTTTTGGCTGGATAAAAGACCACAACAAGCAAATGAAAGGACTGTTCACCGCCCGGGAAGAGGACACTTGCGTATCAGCTTAAAAGCGGATCAATGAATGTTAGAGCTTCCTTGTAATAGGCATCGTAATAGGCATCGAACGCGTCGCAACGCGCCCAGCCGGTTGAGGTCAGAACGGTAACGATCACTCGCTATGACAAGCATGGTGGATTCTCCGGTCCTGGTTTTCGTGGTATCTCTCGCCACGATGTGGTTTTCGGTTCACGTCGGTGCCTTATTTCGTGGAAAGCGCCCTTTGGACGAAGAGGAGCGCCATGATTTTGACATTATTCTGGCCGCTACCCTGACCCTGCTTGGGCTGATCATCGGCTTTAGTTTTTCGATGGTCGTCAGCCGCTATGATCAGCGCAAGAATTACGAAGAGGCGGAAGCCAACGCCATCGGCACGGAATACGTCCGAGCTGAGCTCCTACCCCCTGGCGACGCAGCCAAGGTCCGAGAGCTGTTAAGGAACTATATCGATCAGCGTGTGCTGTTCTACGAAACTCGGGACGGAGGCAAACTAGCAAGAATCAACGCTCAAACCGGGAAACTACAGGGTGAGCTCTGGGCGGTCGTACAATCGGTTGCTGCGCAGCAGCCAACACCTATCGTCGCCCTCGCCGTATCAGGGATGAACGATGTGTTGAATTCGCAAGGATACACCCAGGCCGCGTGGTGGAACCGGTTTCCAATTCCAGCGTGGGGATTTCTGGTCGTTATCGCGGCGTTCTGCCATATGTTATTAGGCTATGACTCGCACCGGAGCGGAACCGTTCTGTTCCTGGTCTTGCCCTTGGCGGTGTCAATTTCGTTTTTTTTGATCGCTGACATCGGCAGCCCGCGCCAGGGTCTCATAAAGGTGGTTCCGCAAAATCTCCTAAGCCTGTCTCAATCCTTGCGAGCACAATAGTTCGCCCGACAGCTCTTTATAGGTGACTGTGCTTGCCAAGCCGCTCTCCTCGCAATCAGAACTGGGGAGCCTGCCAACCAATACCTATAATGAAGGTTTTCTGGCTGCCAACGATCGAAGTGTCCATCGAAGTTGGCAAGAATAATTTCCCTGCTGGTCCCCTGAGTCAAAATAGGGATGTATCAACAGCCATCCGATGCCCTCCCGAGCGCCCGCCGCCCATGCTAATCTCCCGATGATCTGATTCTCGCCGGTATCTATGCCCAGTCAGCACTTAGGTGCTGACAGATGAGGGCCATGCAGTTGCGGGGCCGTAGCCGTCCCTCCATGCTGTTCGAGATACTTGCACGCGTTGATGATGTCATTCGCGAGCGTATCCATTAGCGTATGGTTCACATGCGGGCGGACGACAATCCGCAGACTATTCACCTGCTGTGCATCCGGGGGCATTGCGTAGGCCGACAGTACCCAGCCATGTTCGCGCACCTTACCGGATACATCGAATTCATTGAAGTTCTTAACTCTTTTGTTCAATGTGAGCGCAACGACGGGGATACGCTGCGTTTCGTTCATGATGTCAAAGTATCCGGACTCGACAAGTCGCTGGCGCAAATAAATGGCGTTGTCGAGCGTATGACGCATCACGCGAGTGTAGCCCTCACGCCCAAGCCGAAGCATCATGTAGGCCTGAACTGCTATCGGCGCCGTACCGCGACTAAAATTCAGGGTCGCAGTAGGCATCTCGCCGCCCAAGTAGTTGACGTAGAACACAAGCTCCTCGTTGAAGATCTTGCGATCTTTGAACACCACCCAACCCAGGCCCGGCGGCACTAATCCAAACTTGTGACCGGATGCATTGATGGACTGCACTCTGGGCAGGCGGAAGTCCCACTGGTAATCGGGATATAAAAATGGATTGACGAAGCCACCCGACGCGCCGTCGATGTGCATGGGAATGCTGATTCCGGTGCGCTTTTCATAGTCATCGAGCCAATCATGAATTCCACGGAAATCATCATCTTCGCCAGTGAAGGTCTGCCCCGCAATGGCGACGACGCAGATCGTGTTCTCGTCGACATGTTTATCGAGCCTTTCGGCAGTGAGGCGATAGTTTCCAGGTTTCAGCGGAACGATCCGTGGTTCGACATCGAAATAGCGCATGAACTTCTTCCACACGATCTGTACGTTGCCACCTGTGACCATGTTAGGTTTGCTCACATCCTTACCTGCCTCTCGCCTAGCTTCGCGCCAGTTCCATTTATGGGCAAGCCCAGCCAGCATGCAGGCTTCGGATGAGCCGATGGTGGCTGCGCCATACGGCTCCGCACCCTTCGGCCCGTTCCAGAGGTTATGCAGCCATCTCACCATCAGGGATTCCATTTTGAACACCTGTGGATACATGTCGTGATCAATGTAATTCTTGTACATGTGGGTACGTGCGACCTCGACCGCTTCTGGCTCGGCAAAAGTGGTAACGAACGATGAAAGGTTCAGCATTGGGTTAGCGTCGGTCCACGCGAAGCTGTTAACGAGAGCCTCGGCAGCACGCGCAGCCATGCCGGTCGCTGGAAAGATGTCCTTCGAAATGGTCCGATTGAACTCATCGTATGGCGTGGACTTTTGTTCCGGATACGGAGCTAACGGTTCTTCAGGCGTGGGAATGAGATGAATTGCGGCCATTGAACTCTCCTTGGTTCTAACTCGTTGAGGATCCAACCGTCCGGCGTCACCGGAGCAGCTCGAATCAATTGCATTTCCGGGGTACGGTTTTGATCAGGCCCCCGACTGGAGTGCGTAGCGTTGGTTTGGCACAGACGCTAAACGAACATTGGGCTGCGACGGAGCTTTGGGAGGACAACAACCAACCCTCCCTCGAGAGGTTAGGGGAACTCACTTTAAACTCATAACTGGCAAAAGTTACAGTCAGTAACAGGTCGCATTCGATTGAAGGACCCATCACACTACTTTGATTGCTTGGGCGGGAATTGCTTAAGCAACTTGGCAACCGCTTTACTCGCGAGCTCCAACGACTTACTTTTCTTTTCAATGTCGAGCTTTTCCGTAACTGTACCGGACCAAACCACGACATTGGCAGTCCGATCGACAAACTCCAGTACCAAGGACCCTTCGGGCACGGCGGGCATCAACTGTCCCTGACCTTCGGCTCCGGTCCACACTGTGGCATTTATGACTGGAGGTGGTCCGGTAAAAGTAGGCGACAGTGGCCTTCCTCCCGAGGCAACGATCGCGAAACCAATCCCCCCGGCGGAGATCAAAATCAGATCGCCATTCTGCTCGACCCTGGAAAGTCCTTTGGTCTGCAGTTGGCCATCCACTGAGCCGATTACGGTTGTGTACAGGTGCGGCCGGGTGGGTGGCATTGCGGGTTCTTCCCACGTGTACGTCTTGTACTTTGAGAAATCCACGCTCTTGTCAAAGCCGACTCTCACTTTCTGTCCGGATGAGAAACCGGAGAACACCGCCAGAAGCACGGCGATCAAAAGGTATCTCCATCTCATTTTCATGATCTCCGGCGCCAGACTGCCGGAACAGCAAGAGCTGAAAAACTGTCACAACTAACAGATAGAGACGAGGGCCCCGGCGTACCTGTAAAGACTGCCAGTTTATCTATACCCATTGTGTAAATAGCATCGACTTAGCTCCCGCAGATCAGAAGGGCACAATGGATCCTGCGGAGTGGAGAGCATATGAAGAAAGCCTTCTTCTCAGTCGTGTTTCTGCTAATGGTTGTTAGCAGCTGCCTCGCTCAAGATGTCCGCTACAACTTTGATAAGGACACAGACTTTTCAAGGTTCAAGACTTACAAGTGGGTGTCCATCAAAGGAGCGGACAAAGA
>Ga0187771_10000008_pt1 | contig 87977 bp, 103 predicted proteins | sample 0116_SJ02_MP15_1_FD_133139 | JGI IMG/M metagenome (GOLD analysis project Ga0187771, IMG submission 133139) | Tropical peat soil microbial communities from peatlands in Department of Meta, Colombia - 0116_SJ02_MP15_10_MG | ecosystem: Environmental > Terrestrial > Soil > Wetlands > Peat | place...
GTCGATGCCGAGGAGGTCGAGGATCGAGGCGCGCAAGTCCTGGGCCTTCTGGCCCGAGGGGTTTTTCTGAACCCAGGCCCAGCCCATGGTGAACAGGCGGTGGATCTTCTCCTCTGTATTGGCCAGGACATTGGGGTCGTAGGTGTAGACGGGCAGAACGGACTTTTCGGCCTCCGCCCGCAGGCGGTTCGTCGTCTCGACGTCCTGGACCGTCAAGTCGAACGGGGCAACGACGTCGGCCGGGGCGATCTCGCCAAGGCTGAGCCGGCCCAGCCGCTTGGCCGGTATGGACGACTGGATGACCGCGAGGAGCAGGACGATCAGGCCGACGAAGGTCCAGGGGCTTTTCGCAAACTTCTCGACCCCGCGGAGCGGCTTTTCTTCTCCGGGCGGTTCGGTGACGGCCCGGCGGGGATGGATCTCCGAGCCCTTAAAGAGCTTGATCTTGTCGAAGGAGATGAGGCTCATGGGCGTCTTATTCCGGCTTCGCCTCGGCCTTCTGGTAGGCCTTGATGATCTTCTGGACGAGCGGATGGCGCACGACGTCCCGGTCGTTGAAATAGACGAAGCCGATTTCCCGCAGGTGCGAGAGGATCCTGATGGCCTGAAGGACGCCGGACTTGCGCGGCTGGGGAAGATCGATCTGGGTGATGTCCGCCGTGACGACGAGCTTGGAGTCGAAACCCGCGCGCGTCAGAATCATTTTCATCTGCTCACGGGTTGTGTTTTGGGCCTCGTCGAGGATGATAAAAGCGCTGTTCAGCGTCCGCCCCCTCATGAAGGCCAGGGGGGCGATCTCGATGATCCCCTTCTCGATGAGGCGCGTCGCCTGATCGTATTGCGACAGGTCGAAGAGCGCGTCGTAGAGGGGCCGGAGGTAAGGATTGATTTTCTGGGCCAGGTCGCCGGGCAGGAAGCCCAGCTTTTCGCCGGCCTCGACGGCCGGCCGGGTCAGGATGATCCTGTTGACAACCTTGGTCTGAAGGAACGAGAGGGCCATGGCCATCGCCAAGTAGGTCTTGCCCGTCCCCGCCGGCCCGATCCCGAAGACGAGATCGTGGTCCTTGATGGCCTGGATATAGGCCTTCTGGTTGAGCCCCTTGGGCGTGACGGACTTCCGGGACAAGTTGAGCGGCTCGGAAGGCGAATAATCCTCCAGGGCCGTCGCGGCCCCTTCCTCCATGAGGTCCAGGGCGATCAGGAAATCCTCCTCCCTGAGGTGATGGCCACGGCTCGCCAGGTCGCAGATCTTCTCAAAATAGCCCCTGGCGAACTCGGTCTTCTCCGGCTCTCCGTCGATGATGATCTGGTCACCCCGGATCGCTAGGCTGACGCCGAGCCGATTCTCAAGCTTCCTGAGGTTCTTGTCGAGAACCCCGCAGAGGACAGAAACGCCCGAGCCGGGGTGGGTTACTTTCTCCATTGGGGGCTTCAGGGAAGAGGATGGTCTTCGGATTCAACCATTATCGAGGCCATTATAACCATTAAATGGCAGCCTTTGTCAAGTTGGCGCGGCAAGAACCTCGCCGCCATGTCCCCTGGAGAGGACACTCCCGGAGAGGAGTATTGAAAAATCAGCCCGCCTGGTATATAAGGTATTTCCGCCTCCCCGGGTCGGGCGTCCCGTCCCGGGGTGCGAGGAGGTACCATGGACAAGGAATTCACCCCCATTTCAATCCCCACGACCCTTTATAAAAAAATCGAGGAGCTTATCAAAGGCACCGAGTACGGGTCGGTCTCGAGCTACGTCTCCAAGATCCTGAGGGACAGCCTGGCCAAGAACGACCCCGGCGCGCAGGCGTTCACCAAGGAAGAGGAGGAAAAGGTCAAGGAGCGCCTCAAGGCCCTGGGGTATATCGATTAGCCGCGAAAACGTCCCATGATCCAGCCCCACGGAGGTAAGATCGTCGACAGGGTCCTCAGAGGCCGGGACCAGGAGGAGGCGCTCGCCCGGGCCCGCAGCCTCCGCGCTCTCGCCATTGACGCCGAGCTCGTATCGGACGTCGAGAATATCGCCGCGGGCGTCTACAGCCCCCTCGAGGGGTTCATGGGCTCGGGGGATTTCCAGGCGGTGCTCAGCGGCATGCGCCTTCAAAACGATCTCCCCTGGACGATCCCCATCGTCCTCGACGTCGACAGGCAAACGGCCAGCCCGTTGAAAGCCGGCGAAGAAGTCCTCCTGCGGGCTGAGGACGGGCGGGAGATCGCCCTTATGCGGGTCGACGAGAAGTACGAATACGCGAAGGAGGAAACGGCCGAAAAGGTCTTCGGAACCGCCGACCCCGCCCATCCCGGCGTGGCTAAGGTTATCCGCATGAAGGACGTCCTCCTGTCCGGTCCCGTCGACCTCATCGCGGTCGCGCCGACGCCCTTCGACCGCTGGAAACTCCATCCCAAGGAAACGCGCGTCCTGTTCAGGGAGAAGGGCTGGCGGACAGTCGTGGGCTTCCAGACGAGGAACACCCCCCATATCGGCCACGAGTACGTCCAGAAAGCGGCCTTGACCTTCACCGATGGCATCTTCATCAATCCGGTCATCGGCCGGAAAAAGAAGGGCGACTTCAAAGACGAGGTCATTCTCGCCTCCTACGAGGAGCTCATCCGCCATTATTACCTGAAGGAGCGGGCGGTCATGGCCATCCTCCAGATGGAAATGCGCTACGCCGGGCCGCGGGAGGCCATCCACCACGCCATCATCCGGAAGAATTTCGGCTGCACGCACATCATCATCGGCCGCGACCACGCCGGCGTCGGCAGTTTCTATCATCCCTACGCGGCCCAGGATATCTTCGAGGAGTTTCCGGACCTGGGCATCGTACCCCTGTTCTTCAGGTCATTCTATTACTGCAGGAAATGCGGCTCCGTGGTCAACGAAAAAATCTGCCCCCACCCGCCCTCCGAGCAGATCCAGTTCAGCGGCACGAAGATCCGGGATCTGCTGGTCAAGGGCGAGTGCCCTCCGCCGGAGCTCATGAGGCCCGAGGTCGCGAAGGTCATCATGGAGTTCAAGGACCCCTTTAATGAATAGGGGAGGGGTCAGAGGGGTCGCACCGTGAACGGACGAAAGGTCCTCATCGTCGGCCTGGACTGCGCCCCCGGAGAGATCGTGTTCGGCCGCAGCGGGGACCTTCCCGTCCTCAAGAGCCTCACCGACCACGGCGTCTCCGGCAACCTGCGGAGTTCCGACCCGCCGATCACCATCCCTGCCTGGATGGTCATGGCCACGGGCATGGACCCGGGGCGGCTGGGGCTCTACGGCTTCCGCCACCGCGTGGGCTATTCCTACAACCAGATGTGGATCGCGAATTCCCGAGCCGTCCGCAAAAAGAAGCTCTGGGACTATATCGGGGAGCAGGGCGGGACGAGCACGCTGGTCAGTGTCCCGCCGAGCTACCCGATCTATCCGGTCGCGGGGAACATGATCTCCTGCTTCATCACGCCGCCCGGACCGGACAAAGAATACACCTATCCGCCCACACTCAAGAAGGAGATCGAGGAGCGGTTCGGGCCGTACCTTTTCGATGTTGTCTTCCGGACGGAGGACAGGGACCAGATCCTGCAGGGCATCTACGCCATGACCGACAAGCGGTTCGAGGTCATGGAATGGCTGATCGTCGAGAAGCCCTGGAGCCTGTTCTGGTTTGTCGAGATCGGCGTCGACCGCATCCACCACGCCTTCTGGAAGTTCATGGACCCGGCCCACCACCTCCACGAGCCCGGCAACAAGTACGAGAACGCAATCATCGATTATTACATGTACCTGGACGGGAAGCTCGGCCGGCTCATCTCCCGCGCCGGCGACGACACGGTCGTCCTCGTCGTCTCCGACCACGGGGCCAAGCGCATGAAGGGCGCCTTCTGCGTCAACGAGTGGCTCATCGAGGAGGGCGACCTCGTCGTCAAGTCCCGGCCGGAGAAACCGACGAGCCTGGAGGACCTCGAGATCAACTGGGCCCGGACCAAGGCCTGGGCCTGGGGGGGCTACTATGCCCGCATCTTCCTGAATGTCCAGGGACGGGAACCCCAAGGGATCATCCCGCCTGAGGATTACGAAAAGGAGCGAGACGGGCTCGCCGAGAGACTCCGCGCCGTCCGCGGCCCGGCCGGGGAAGCCTGGGAGACGAAGATCATCAAGCCTCAGGAATTCTACGAGGAGCTCGAAGGGGAATATCCCGACCTCATGGTCTATTTCGACGACCTCTCCTGGCGCTCGGCGGGGACACTCGGCTACGGGACGAAATACCTGGCCGAGAACGACACGGGCCCCGACGACGCCGTCCACGCCCAGGAAGGGATTTATATCCTATATGATCCAAGGGACAGGAAGCCGAAGACGGTCCACGCGAACATCCTGGATATCGCCCCCACGGTCCTCGACATCATGGGCATCCCCGTCCCTAAGGACATGAGGGGCCGGGTCATCCGCTGAGAAGGAGTCCGAGACGCCATGTGCGAAGAGAGGCAGACAGGTTTCACGCTCTGGTTCACGGGCCTGCCGTGCTCGGGCAAGTCGGTCGTGGCGGATCGGGTGGCTTCGATCCTCAAGGAACGGGGACTTCGCGTCGAGCGGCTCGACGGCGACGTCGTCCGCCGCGACCTGACCCGGGACCTGGGCTTTTCCAAGAAGGACCGAGATGAGAACATCCGCCGGGTGACCTTCGTGGCCAAGCTTCTCTCGCGGAACGGGGTCGCCGTCCTGACCTCCTTCATTTCCCCCTACAGGGAGATGAGGGACCGGGCCCGCGGCGAGGTCACGAATTTCGTCGAGATCTTCACCCGGTGCCCCGTCGAGGTCTGCATGGAGCGCGACGTCAAGGGCATGTACCAGAAGGCCATCCGGGGCGAGATCAAGGAGTTCACCGGAATTTCCGACCCCTACGAAGAGCCCCAAGCGCCGGAGCTCGTCCTCGACACCGACAAGGAAAGCCTCGAGGAGAGCGTCGGAAGGGTCCTGGAGAAACTCGCCGAGCTTGGCTATCTGGCGGCGACGGGCCGGGGTTGACCCTGGCGCAGGATTCCATATAATCGGGCCTCGGCCGGGCGGAAGGCGTATCTGAGCGAACGATGGCGACTTATCTCGTGACCGGAGGGGCCGGTTTCATCGGCTCGCACATCGCGGAGGAGTTGGTCCATAGGGGAGAGACGGTCCGGGTCCTCGACAACCTCTCAACGGGGAAAAAAGAGAATCTGTCTGGCGTCATCGGCCGCCTCGACTTCCTCGAGGGGGATGTGCGCGACATCGACGCCTGCCGGCGGGCCGTCCGCGGCGCGGACCACGTCCTTCATCAGGCCGCCCTCGCCTCCGTCATAGGCTCCGTCGCCGACCCCCTGCTGACGAACGCCATCAACGTCACGGGCACGCTCAACTTGCTCCTAGCGGCGCGGGACGCGAGCGTCCGGAGCTTCGTCCTGGCATCGTCGTCCGCGGTCTATGGAGACGACCCCGGGCTCTCCAAGCTCGAGGGGAAGGAAGGGAAAGCCCTTTCCCCCTACGGCGTCAGCAAGCTGGCCGGCGAAAAGTACTGCGAGGCCTTCCACGTCCTCTTTGGGATGAAGGCCGCGGCCCTCCGGTATTTCAATGTTTTCGGGCCGCGACAGGACCCACGGTCCGAGTACGCCGCCGTTATCCCCGTCTTCATCACCAAGGCCCTCGAGGGCGAGCGCCCCGTGATCTACGGGGACGGAGAGCAGTCCCGGGACTTCATCTATGTGAAGAGCGTCGTTGAGGCCAATATCCTGGCCGCCGAATCGCCGGCCGCTGGCGGCGAGACCATCAACATCGCCTCCGGCACCGGCCTGACCGTAAACGCGCTCCTTGATGCGGTGAACCGGATCACTGGCAAGAGCATTCAGGCCGTTTTCGAGCCGCCGAGGCCCGGCGATATTGAATATTCGGTCGCCGACATCGGAAAAGCCCGGCGCGTGCTGGGTTTCGAGCCCCGGATCCCTTTCCTGGAAGCGCTCCGGGAAACGGTCTCGTGGTATCAGGAAAGGAGTTGAGAGCATGAATCTCGAAGCCTCTAGGCTGGCCGCGAAAATCAGGAACCGGAAAGCCCGGATCGGCATTATCGGGCTGGGATACGTCGGAGTCCCCCTGGTCAAGACGTTCCTCCAGAAAGGTTTTGCCGTCACCGGTTTCGATATCGACCGGAAAAAAGTCGACCTGCTCAACCGGGGGAAAAGCTATATCCGCCACATCTCTGCCGTCGAGCTCAAGGGATACCTCCGGGCGAAGAAGTTCTCCGCGACGGCGGACTTCAGGCGCCTCCGGGACGTCGACGCCATCATCATCTGCGTGCCGACGCCCCTGGACGGCCACGGCGGCCCCGACCTCTCCTATGTCCTCAACACGACGATCACGGTCTCCGAGCATCTCCGCCGGGGGCAGATCGTCGTCCTGGAGAGCACGACCTATCCGGGGACGACCGACGAAGAGATGCGGCCCATCCTCGAGTCGCACGGCCTGCGGGCGGGACAAGACTTCTTCCTGGCCTTCTCTCCGGAGCGAGAGGACCCCGGGAACAAGAGCTTCTCGACGTCCACAACTCCCAAGGTCGTCGGCGGCCTGACGCCGGATTGCCGGAACGTGGCCAAGGCCCTTTACGACCAGATCGTCGTCCGGACCGTCCCCGTCTCTTCGACCAAGGTCGCCGAGTCCACCAAGCTGCTGGAGAACATCTTCCGCTCGGTCAACATCGCGCTCGTCAACGAGCTCAAGATGATCTTCGACCGGATGGGCATCGATGTCTGGGAGGTCATCCGGGCGGCCTCCACCAAGCCGTTCGGCTTCATGCCCTTCTATCCGGGGCCCGGGCTGGGCGGCCACTGCATCCCCATCGACCCCTTCTATCTGACCTGGAAGGCCAAGGAGGTCGACTACCAGACGAAGTTCATCGAGCTCGCCGGCGAGATCAACACCCTCATGCCCTATTATGTCGTAGAGAAGACGATCGAGGCCCTGAACGAGCGGGGCAAACCCGTCAACAGCGCCAAGGTCCTCGTCCTGGGCGTCGCCTACAAGAAAGACATCGACGACCCCCGCGAATCTCCGTCCCTGAAGATCATCAGCCTGTTCCAGGCGAAGGGGGTCCGGGTCTCGTACAACGACCCCTTCATCCTGCGTGTCAAAGGGCACCGCGAATACCCGGACATGGACCTCCGGTCCGTGTCGCTGACCGCCGGCCGGCTGAGGCATGCCGACGCGGTCATCATCGCCACGGATCATTCCTCCTACGACTATGACTGGATTGTGAGGCACGCCGCGCTCGTCGTCGACACGCGGCACGCCGTCAAGAGCAAGAGGCGGAACGTCGTCCGGGCTTGATTATTTAGCAGATGCGGGGCAGGAGTTCGGAGGTCAGGGGCTCGAGGAGGCGCAGGCCCCCGGACACGGTCGCGAGAAGCAGCTCGCCGGGCCGGCCCACCTTGTCCTGGACCTCGCCGATGATGGCGGCGCGCCGCCCGAGCGGGTGTCTCCGGATCCGGCGGAGGAAGTCCTCAGCCTGCCGCCGCGGGGCGACGACAACCGCTTTTCCTTCGCAGGCCATGTAGAGCGGGTCGATGCCCAGGAGTTCGCTCGCCCCGCGGACGGTCTTGGAGACGGGGATGCGCCCCTCCTCAATGAGGACCGGGTAGGGGATGCGCTCGGCGAGCTCGGAGAGCACGGTGGCCAGCCCGCCGCGCGTGACGTCCCTCATCCAGAGGGCGCCCTTTTTCCAGAGAGGCAGCAGGAAGAGAAGCGGGGCGCAGTCGCTCCGGACGCGCGACGTTATCCCGAAATCACCCCTCGCCATGAGCACCGCCAGGCTGTGGTCGCCGAGTGTCCCGCTCAGGATGAGCTTGTCCCCGGGCCTGATGCGCGCCACGGCCGGGCGGCCGACCGATTTGCCCACGCCGGCCGTATTGATGAAAATCTTGTCTCCCTGGCCCTGAGGCACGACCTTGGTGTCGCCGGTGACGATGCGGACACCGGCCCGCCGCGCCGCCGCCCGGATGGATTTGAGGACCTTTTCAAGGAGGTCCCATTCGAGACCCTCTTCGAGGATGAGAGCGAGGGACAGGTAGCGCGGAGCTGCGCCGGAGACGACAAGGTCGTTGACCGTGCCGTTGACCGCCAGGCGGCCGATGTCCCCGCCGGAGAAGAACAGGGGGTCCACGACGTAGCTGTCCGTGGTGAGAGCGATTCCTCCAGGCAGGAGCCCGGAGTCGGCCAGCTCGCTCAGGATGGGGTTTCCGAAGGTCGGCAGGACGTGCTCGGCGATGAAATCGCGCATGAGGCGCCCGCCGCCGCCGAGCTCGAGACTGATTCTCTTCATGAGGCGCGCCCCCGGCCGCGGTTGAATTTGTGATGGATGAGGCAGCTGCCTTCATAGGAGACCATGCACGGACCGAAGGGAGACTCGGGCGTGCACCGGGTCGCGAACAACGGGCAGTCCTTCGGCCGGATCCGAGCCCGGAGGACCTCGCCGCAGCGGCAGCCCGGGAGGTCTTTTCCGGAATCGCGGATCCGGAGCCCGAACCTCGCCCGGGCGTCGAATCGCGCATATCTCTTGCGGAACGTAAGCCCGCTCACAGGGATCTTTCCCAGCCCCCTCCACAGGGCGTCATAGGGCTCGAAGACCTCGCCCATGACCGCGCGGGCCCCCGGGTTCCCTTCCGTGCGCACGGCGCGGGTATATTCCAGGGCCACGCGCGGCTTCCTCTCGGCGTTCTGCCCGAGGACGGACCGGACGGCCAGCAGGATGTCTCCAGGTTCGAATCCGGCCACCGCCCCGGCCACTCCGAACTCCTCGGCGATGAACTCGTAAGGTTGAAGGCCGATGACGGCGCTCACGTGCCCGGGATAGATAAATCCGGAGATGGCCGCGTCACCGGATTCGAGGAGGGCCCGCAGCGCGGGCGGTATCAGCCAGAGGGCCGGAAGTACCGAGAAATTTCGGAGGCCCTCCGCGGCGGCCCTTTTCACGGTCAAGGCAATGGCCGGGATCGTCGTCTCGAAGCCGGCGCCGAAGAAGACCGCTTCCCGGGAGGGGTTTCCCCTGGCCTCCTCGAGAGCTTCCTCGGGCGAATAGACGATACGCGAGCGCGAATTCCGGGCTGCTACGGCCGTTTGGAGAGAGCCTTTCCGGGTCGGGACCCGGGTCATATCGCCGAACGTGGCCAGGATCAGGCCTTCTCGGCCGGCCAGCAGGGCGATGGCCGCCTCGTGGATCGCTCCGGGAGTGATGCACACGGGGCAGCCGGGGCCGGAGATCATCTCGACGCCCGCCTCAGCCAGCAGGGGCGTGAGGCCGTAGCGGAACAGAGCCATCGTATGGGTGCCGCAGACCTCCATGATCCGGAGCGGGCGGACCAAGGGCCGGGCCAGATTCGTGATATCCCGGAGAAGGGTGCGGATGGCCTTGGCGTCCCTGAGCTCTTTCATGATCAGGAGGACTTGGCCATCTCCCGGAAGAGCCGGAGCGTCCTGCGGGCCTCCTTCCTGTCCAGAAGGGAAATGGCGAATCCGGCGTGGATGATCACCCAGTCGCCGACCTTGGCTTCGGGGAGAAGAGTGAAATTGGTCTTGACCTCGTTGCCGAGGTAATCGACGATCCCCAGGCCCGATGCCTCGACCCGGGTGATTTTGGCGGGGACGGCCAGGCACATCGTTCGCTCGCTTTCCTTTCTAATCTACCAGAACCGGGCGGCCCGGTCCAGACCGGGCGGCGCGTTTATTTTCCCCGGCACCCCATGATATAATGGACAACCATGTGGCAGAATCTTGACGGCTACATCCAGCCCGGAAGCGAGGAGGAAGCTCTCGTCCGCCAGATCGATTTCTCCCGGCTGCCGCGCCACGTGGCGGTCATCATGGACGGCAACGGGCGCTGGGCCGCCCGGAGGTCGCTTCCCCGGATCGAGGGTCATAAGGCCGGCTCCGAGTCGGTCCGGGAGATCGTCGAGGCCAGCGCCCGTCTGGGTATCGGCTTCCTCACTCTCTACGCCTTTTCCAGCGAGAACTGGAAGAGGCCCCGCTTCGAGGTCAGCCGTCTCTGGCAGCTTCTGCGGGATTTTCTGAAGCAGCAGGATGAGACCCTCATGGAGAACGACCTCCGCCTGACGGCCATCGGGGAACGGAGCGCCATTCCCAGGATGGCCCGGCTGGAGCTTGAGCGCGTGGAGAAGAAGACCGCTGCGAACCGCCGCATGACGCTCGTCCTGGCCCTGAACTACGGCGGCCGGGCGGAGATCGTCAAAGCCGCGCGGAGGATTCTCCGCGAGGGCCAAGTCCGGCCGGCGGACCTCGACGAGGAGGCCTTTTCCCGCCACCTGGACACGGCCCTGATCCCCGATCCTGACCTCCTCATCCGGACGAGCGGCGAGATCAGGATCTCCAATTTTCTCCTCTGGCAGATCGCCTACGCGGAGATCTGGATCACGCCGGTCCTATGGCCGGATTTCCGCCGGAAGGACCTGTTCCGTGCCGTCGCGGATTACCAGAAGCGCGATCGGCGGTTCGGGGACGTTCCCGAGCGTCACGACGAACGGGCCTGACTCCCGGAGTCGGCCGGTTCCGCGGATACATCATCGGAGAGTTCGGAGAGGACATGAGCCTTCGGAAACGCTTGCCCACTGCGATCGTCCTGATCGGCAGTCTTTTCGTCGTCATCCAATACGCGCCCCGGACCGTTCTCTTCATCTTCCTCCAGGCGTTCATCGTCGCCGCTCTGGCCGAGTTTTATAAGCTGGCGGACCGCAAGGGCCTGCGGCCGCAGAAGATCCTCGGGATCGCCCTGGCCCTGGTCGTGAGCATGTCCTTCTACTTTCCCGATTTTCCCCTGGAGGTCGCCCTTTTCGGCGGGCTCCTCGTCGCCGCCGTGTATTTCGTGATTGATATCAACGGCCAGGAGAAACTGGAGTTCTTCCCGGCCTCGTTCGCCATCACCCTCCTGGGGACGGTTTACATCAGTTTCCCCTTCAATTTTCTCTATAAGATCCGGCTCGAGGACGGGCCGTTCTTCCTGTATTTCCTCTTCTCGGTGGTCTTCCTGGGCGACACCGGAGCGTATTTCATCGGCAAGCCCTTCGGCCGGAGGAAGATGACCCCCGTGGCCAGTCCCAACAAGACCTGGGAGGGGAGCGTCGGCGGCATCCTGTTCGCCGTCGGCGGGGCCATCCTGGCCCGGGAAGTCCTGCTGACGTCCATCCCTCTGTGGCGGGCGGTTCTCTGCGGCGCCGTCGTCCATGCGGTGGCCCAGGTCAGCGACCCTCTCGAATCGCTGTTCAAGCGGGCCGTGGGCGTCAAGGACTCCTCCAACGCCCTGCCCGGGCACGGCGGCTTCCTCGACCGCATCGACAGCCTGATCCTGGCCAGTCCCCTGTTCTATTTCATCGTCCGATATTTCTGGAGATAGGGACGACGGAGCGATGACTCGAACGGTCGCCATCCTCGGCTCGACGGGTTCCATCGGGACTAGCGCTCTGGATGTCATCGGCTGGATGGGGGACCGATTCCGGGTGGCGGCCCTGGCGGCCGGGTCGAACATGTCCCTCCTTTCCGAGCAGATCGAAAGGTTCAGGCCCGCCCTCGTTTCCGTTAAGACAAAGAAGCATGCGGAGGCCCTCCGTCCTCTCGCCCGGCGGCTGGGGATCCGTCTCGCCCACGGGCCGGAAGGGGCGGAGGCCGTGGCGGTTGAGTCGGGCGCCGACATCGTCGTCTCCGCCATCACCGGGATCGAGGGCTTCCGGCCCACGATGGCCGCCGTCCGGGCCGGCCAGCGCATCGCCCTGGCCAACAAGGAGTCCATGGTCGTCGGCGGAGAGCTTCTCCGCCGGGAGGCCGCCCGCTCCGGCTCCCGGATCATCCCCGTTGACAGCGAGCACAGCGGCGTCTTCCAGTGCCTGGCCAAGGAGAAGAAGACCCGGGTTCGGAGGGTTATCCTGACGGCCTCCGGGGGGCCGTTTCTCCGGACGCCGGTGCGCCTCGTCCGGCGCGCGGGCCTGGACGAAGTCCTCAATCACCCCACCTGGAGCATGGGGCGGAAGGTGACGGTCGACTCGGCCACGCTCATGAACAAGGGTCTGGAGCTCATCGAGGCCCGCTGGCTTTTCGGCCTGGAGCCGTCCCGGCTGGATGTTCTCGTCCACCCCCAAAGCATCGTCCACTCTCTCGTCGAGATGGAAGACGGCTCTGTCCTGGCCCAGATGAGCGTCACCGACATGAGGGTCCCCATCCAGTACGCCCTGACCTTCCCCGACCGGGTGTCTTCGCCGCTCGCGCCCCTCCGCCTGTCCGCAGTGCGTCGTCTGGAGTTCTTCGGCGTGGACGAGCGCCGGTACCCCCTCTTCGTCCTGGCCCGCCAGGCCCTGGACCGCGGGGGCTCGCTCCCCGTCGCGCTCAACGCGGCGAACGAAATCGCCGTCGCCGCGTTCCTCGAAGGGAAGCTCCGCTTCGCGGATCTCCCCGGGATCGTCCGGGGTGTCATGGACAGGCACGCGGCCACGGCGGTGGATTCGGTCGAATCGCTCTTCGAAATTGACCGGGAGGCCCGGGCGGCGGCCCGACAGCTGCTCAAGCAAAGGTAGGACCATGGGAACAATCTTAGGCACCATCCTGGCGTTCGTCATCGTTTTCGGCATCCTCGTCTTCGTCCACGAATTCGGCCATTTCTTCATGGCCAAGCTTGTCGGCATCCGCGTGGAGACGTTCTCGTTCGGGTACGGGAAGAGGCTCTTCGGATTCACGAAAGGGGAGACCGATTACCGCGTCAGCCTCATCCCGATGGGGGGCTACGTCAAGCTCCTGGGCGAAGGGATGTTCGAGCCCGGCCGGCCCATCGCCTCCGACGACATGATGGCCAAGAACCGCGGCCAGCGTCTGCTCGTCATGGCCATGGGCTCCGTCATGAACATCGTCTTGGCCGTCGTCCTCGTCGCCGTCATTAACATCGTCGGCGCGCCCACGGCCGTGTACCAGGACGAAAAGCCGGTTATCGGCTGGATCGATAAAGACTCCCCGGCCGCCCGCGCCGACCTCCGCATCGGGGACGAGATCGCCCGCATCAACGGCCGGCCGGTGAAGACCTGGAGTGACGTCGAGCTCGCCGTCGGGGCCAGGCCCGACAAACAGATCCGGGTCGACGTCGTAAGGGACGGCGAGACGATCCCCGTCGAACTCAGGACCGAATCCGTGACGCGCTACTCGTTCGGGTACGCGGGCTTCCGGGCGAGGATCCTGACCCAAATCCAGATGGTCAAGCCGAACTCCCCGGCCGAGAAGGCCGGGCTCCGGCCCGGCGACGTCATCCTCGAGATCGACGGCCAGCCCGTGTTCTTCTACCAGCTGACCCAGGTCCTCGAAAGAAGCCCGGGCAAGGCCCTCGGTTTCACGGTCGAGCGTGGCGGCCGGGACGTAACCCTGACGGTCACACCGCGCCTCGAGGGCGGCGTGGGAAAGATCGGCATCGCTCAGATCCCCCAGTCCGTCCTCAAGAGATACGGGCTTCCGGGGGCTCTCGGCCAGAGCATCCGGGAGAACGCGCAGAACGCCTTCCTGATCGTCCGTTTCATCCGGGACCTGTTCGTCGGAGAGGCCTCCGTGAAGCAGATCGCGGGACCGATCGAGATCGCCGATTTCTCTTACACCGCCCTGCGTCTGGGCTTCATGGCGCTGATGAGCTGGATCGCCATCATCAGCCTCCAGCTCGGCATTCTCAACCTGCTGCCGATCCCCGTCTTCGACGGCGGCCAGATCTTCGTCCTCCTCATCGAGACGGTCTTCCGCCGCGACCTCGGCCCGAAGGCCCGCAACATCTGGATGCAGATCGGCTTTGTGATCTTCGTCTTCCTGCTCGGCTTCATCATCCTCAACGATATCGTCAAGGGCCTTCCCCACGGGTGGGGGAGCGTTCTGCCGTTCTGAGGGGAGAAGGCGATGCTGCCGCGCCGCGCGACACGCCAGATCCTGATCGGGCCCGTGGCCGTTGGGGGCGGCGCCCCGATCGTCGTCCAGTCGATGACCAAGACGGACACCCGCGACGTCATGGCCACGGCCGCGCAGGCGCGGCGCCTGGAACGGGCCGGGGCGGAAATCGTCCGGCTGGCCGTCCCCGACCTCGCGGCGGCGCGGGCGCTGCGCGAGATCAAGAAGCGGGTGCGGGTCCCGCTCATCGCCGACGTCCACTTTGACCACCGGCTGGCCCTGGCCGCGCTCGAGGCCGGCGCGGACGCCCTCCGGATCAACCCGGGCAATATCGGCTCCCGGGAGAAGGTGAGGGAAGTGGCCCGGGCCGCCGGGGACCGCCGCGTGCCGATCCGCATCGGGGTCAATTCCGGGTCCCTCGAAAAGGACCTTTTGGCCAGGTTCGGCGGCGTGACGCCCGAGGCCATGGCGGAGAGCGCCCTGCGTCACGTCCGCATCCTCGAGGACTGCGGCTTCTTCCTCATCAAGATCTCTCTCAAGGCTTCCGACATCCTCCGGACCTTGGCAGCATACCGGCTCCTCGCCCGCAAGGTCGACTATCCCTTCCATGCCGGCATCACCGAGGCGGGCCGGCTGCTGGCCGGGAGCATCAAATCCGCCGCCGGGCTGGCGCTGCTTCTTGCCGAGGGCCTGGCCGATACGGTCCGCGTTTCCCTCACGGCCCCGCCCGAGCGTGAGGTCTTCGCGGCCTACGAAATCCTCCGGAGCCTGGGCCTGCGGTCGCGGGGAGTGAACCTGGTATCCTGCCCGACGTGCGGCCGGACGGAGGTCGACCTCATGGCCATCTCGGCCCGCGTCGAAAGGGCCGTGAGCGGGATCCGGGGGCCGCTGACCGTGGCCGTGATGGGCTGCACGGTCAACGGGCCGGGCGAGGCCAAAGAGGCCGATATCGGCCTGGCCTGCGGACGGGGGACCGGGGTCATCTTCAAGAGGGGGCGTCTGCTGAGAAAGGTCCGGGGGAAGAGGATGGTCGAGGTCTTCCTGGCCGAAGTCAGGAAGCTCGCCGCCGGGACGGCGAAGGAGACATAAGGTTCCGATGCCGCGGAAAACCGCCGGCCCGCGCGTCCCCGCCGGGACGATGAAGAAATACCGGGCGCTTCGCGTCTCTCTCGCCGGGATGGGCCGCGTTCTCGTAGCCTTTTCGGGCGGCGTGGACAGCGGGCTGCTGCTCAAGGCGGCCCGGGACGTCCTGGGGAAGAGGGCGTCGGCCGTGACGGCCGCGACGGAAGTCCACACCGCCCGCGAGATCCGCGAAGCCAGGAAAGTGGCCGCGGCGCTCGGGGTTCCGCTCGCCGTTGTCCGGGCCCGGGTCCTCGAAGACTGCAACTTCGCCGCCAACCCTCCCGACCGCTGCTACCACTGCAAGATGCGGCTCTTCTCGGCTTTTACCGGGATGGCCCGGCGGCGGGGAATCCCCTTCGTCGTGGACGGGACGAACGCGGACGACATTTCCGATTTCCGCCCCGGGGAGAGGGCGTTGCGAGCCCTCGGGGTCCGGTCGCCCCTGCGCGAGGCCGGGCTCGGGAAGGCGGAGATCCGTCTCCTTTCAAAGAGCCTCGGCCTGCGGACCGCCGCCCGGCCTTTCCTGGCCTGCCTGGCTTCGCGCTTTCCCTACGGGACGCGGATAGACCGGGAGGGGCTGCGGCGGGTCGAGAGGGCCGAGGAGACCCTCCGGAGGCTGGGCTTCCCCCAGGTGCGGGTCCGCCACCACGGGGCCGTCGCCAGGATCGAGGTCGAGCCGGGGTGGATCGGGAGGCTGCTCGCCCGGGAATCCGCTGCCGTATCGTCGGCAAGCTGAAGAAGCTCGGCTGGACGTACGTGGCGCTGGATCTGGAGGGTTATAGGACCGGGAGCCTGAACGAGGTCCTGGAGAGGGCCTGATCGGGGGGAACGACAAAAAAACGGGGAAAGGAAGTCTGCCCTTCCTTTCCCCGTCCGTCGCTACGGTGCGCCCGCCTGCGGCCGGCAGGCCGCGGGCTCAATCGATTTTTTCCGTCTTCTTATCGGTGATGATGCCGACGACGTCAATCCCCGCGCCCTTGATGATGTCCAGGATGCGTTCGGCCAGGATGCCAAACTGCAGGTCCCTGTCCATCCGGAGGTAGAGGGTCTTGTCCGGAACCGTCAGGAACACATCCTCCAACTGGCTCCCCAGGTTGTCGAGAGTCACCCTGGTCTGGTTGATGTAGAGGGTGTATCCCTTCGGGTCCATGGCGTCTCTCTTGATGGCCAGGACGACTGGGGGATTTTCAGGGACGTCCGTGGTGTACTGCGCGGTCGGGAGACTGACGTCGACGCCTCTCTGGACCAGCGGCGTGACGATCATAAAGATGATGAGCAGGACGAGGAGAACGTCGCACAAGGGGACGACATTCGGCTCGGAGCGGACGGTTTCTTTTCCGCCCATGGACACTGAAAATGCCATAGTATGCCTCTCGTTCGCCCGGCGCTCCGCGCGCCGGACCGCAACTCACTTGGATTCGGACGTGCGGATAAAGAAATCGACGACCTGAGAGGTCGTGTTGGACATCTCGGCGTTGTAAACTTCAACCCGGGTGTTCAGCGTGTTGAAGCACCAGAGAGCGACGATCGCGACGCCGATGCCGAGAGCCGTCGTCACCAGGGCCTCGGCGATGCCGCCGGCCACGGCGCCGATGCCGCCCGACCCCGTCGCGGCCATGCCGCGGAACGCGTTGATGATGCCCGAGATCGTCCCGAACAGGCCGATAAAGGGAGCCGACGTGGCGATGGTTGCCAAAACGGCCAGGCCTCTCTTGAGCTCCTGCTCGAACATGTTCGCGGCTCTCTCGCAGCCGCGCGTCGCCGACTCCACCTGCTGATCCACGGAGAGCTTGGCCTCGCGGCCTTCCATGAACTGTTCGATGCCGGCGGCCGTGACGCGGGCGAGGTGGCTGCCCTTGTTATCCTTTTTCGAGGCGACGGCCAGAGCGTCCCGGATGTTTCCGGATTTCAGCAGGTCGGCGAGCTTGGGGGCCACTTCCTTGGATTTGTTGCGGGCCCGGGCAAACGTCAACTGCCGCTCGATGAACAGGTACAGCGTGATGACCGAGAGCGCCAAGAGGATGAAGGCAACCGTTCTGGCGACGATTCCCATCTGCTGCCACATTTGAATGAGACCGAATTGCATGGCTCATACCTCCTTTAAAATATCGAAAGCCTTCGGCTAGCTTTTCACTTCAACTGGAAGTGGACGGTGACGGTGAAGATCACGGGTCTGGGCCGGCCGTTGATGATCATGGGCTCGTAGACCCACTGCCGCACCGCGTCGATGGCCGCTTGGTCGAGCAGCGGGATCGACCGCATCACCTTCACCTGCTGGACATGACCGTAGATGTCGGTCGTGGCCTCGATGATCACAATGCCCTCGACGCGGGCCTGACGCGCGATATCCGGGTAGATAGGTTCTACCCAATGGATGCGCTTCGGCGGCCTGATCTCCCCGATGGCCCGGACCGGAGCCTCGACCTCGCCCACGACGCCCCCCAGGACGCCCCCGACGACGCCTCCCAGCACGCCGCCGACGACGCCGCCTTCGACGCCGCCCTCGACGCCGCCCTCAACCCCGATGTCCGAGAGCTTTTCTTCCGTGATCTGGTTCGGGATCTCGACCGGGGCCACGAGGCGGCCCGGCTCGATGGGCGCTTGGGCCTGGACCGGCTTGATGCGCGTCGTCCGCGTCGTCGATTTCCTCTTGGCCGGCGGCGGCGGGGGAGGAGGAGGAGGGGGAGGAGGGGCCAGGAACGCACTGTAAACCTCCACCTTCGGCAACGGGCCGGTGGAGAGCAACGGGATGACGATGAGGGCGATGATGAACACGGCGTGGACGATGATGGCGAACGGAAGAGCGAAGGCCTTCCTCTTCCCGGCTTTCTCGGCCGTGAAGAAAGAGTCCTTGAAGATCGCCGGAATCTCCGCCGTTGGCACTGGCTTTTTTGCTTGCGCCATTCCTCTCACCTCATGCTCGCGATATTAGAAAACAACGCAAGCCATAGTATAAAATAAAATATTCCTTTTGACAAGAAAAAAATTATCTCCGGGCGCGTTTTTTTGACTTGAAGATCTGAGTCCAGAAAAGGACCACCGGGCAGGACAGGTAGATGGTCGAATAGACGCCTTCGATCGAGCCGAAGAGCATGATGAAGGAGAAGTCGTTGATGCTCTTCCCCCCGAAGAGGAACAGGGAGAGGACGGCCAGGAACACGGTACCCGTGGTGATGATGGTCCGGCTGAGGCTCTGGTTGATACTCTTGTTGAGGATGAACTCGAACGACTCCTTTCTCATGATCTTCAGGTTTTCGCGGACGCGGTCGAAGACGACGACTGTATCGTTGATGGAGTAGCCGACGATCGTCAGGAGGGCGGCGATGATGGGCAGGTTGATCTCCCGGCTCGTGAAGGAGTAGACGCTGAGGGCCATCAGGACGTCCTGGGTCAGAGTGATGATGGCCGAAACCCCGTACTCCAGCCTGAACCGGAAGCCGATGTAGACAAGCATGCCGATCAGGGACCAGATAACGGCCAGGGTCGCCTTCCGGCGGAGGTCCGCGCCGGCCTGGGGACCGACGGTCTCCTTGCTGACGACCGTCATCTTGCCGAGGTAGGTCTTGGCCTCGAGGTCCTTGATGGCGTCGGGTCCGATTCCGGCCTGCGCGAGCTCGGAGTAGTCCTCGATAATGCCGCTGCCCGGCGTCTTGGTCGTCCGGAAACGGAGGATCTGGTCCGCGAGCCCTTCCGCCTTCTCCCCGAAGGCGGGCCGGAGCAGTCCGGCCAGGGTCGGGTGGTCGATGTTGTTGAGGTCCTTGAGTCCGCGGGCCGTCTCCGCCTTTCCGTCGTCGCCCTTGAGGGCCTCGATGACCCGGTTGGCCAGCTCCTGGTGGGCCTCGATCTCCTCCTGGGCGCCCTTAACGTTGATGACCTGCATCGACCGGATCATGTATTCCCGCTGGGGCTGTCCGCTCTCCTGAACGACGCTCTCGCCAAGCCCGGCGCGGAGCAGCTCGCTCCGGATCTCGGAAGTCGTCGTCGGGCTCTTGAAGACGACGCGGATGAGCGTCCCGCCGCCGAAGTCGACGCCGAGCTTGATGCCGTGGAAGGCGATGACGTTGATCAGTCCGGCGGTGATGACCAGACCCGTGAACGCCAGGGCGACGAAACGGTATTTCATGAAGTTGATGTTGGGGGTTTTGAAGAATTGCATGGCTAGATACTCAACTTTTGGGTTTTCATCGTGTGGGTGAGGTCAAAGATCATGTGGGATACGAACACGGCCGTGAACAGGTTGGCGACGAGGCTGATGATCAGCGTCACCGCGAACCCCTTGATCGGGCCGGTGCCGAACTGGAAAAGGAAGACGGCCGAAATGATGGTCGTCATGTGGGAGTCGAAAATCACCCGGAAGGCCCGCGAAAAACCCAGGGAGATGGAGTTGAGGACGGTCCGGCCGGCGGCGTATTCCTCGCGGATGCGCTCGAAGACGAGGACGTTGCAGTCGACGGCCATGCCGATGCCCAAAATGATGCCGGCAATGCCCGGCAGGGTCAGGGTGGCGTGGAAGTAGGCGAGAGTCCCGAAGAGGATGATCTGGTTGAGGATCAGGGCGACAATGGCGTTGATGCCCGAGACCCTGTAATAGAAGATCATGAAGGCCATGATCGAGAACAGGGCGACCAGCCCGGCGATCAGGCCCGCGCGGATCGAATCGGCGCCGAGCGAGGGGCCGATGGTCCGGTTCTCGAGAGTCTTGAGCCCGGCCGGAAGCGAGCCCGACTTGAGGACGAGGACCAGGTCGTCGGCCGACTGGACCGTGAAGTGCCCCTGGATGATGCCGCTGTCGCTGATGCGGGCGTTGATGTTCGGCGCCGATTGGACCTTGCCGTCGAGGATGATGGCCAGCGGCTTGCCGATGTTCTCACCGGTCACCTGCTCGAAGCGCCTCGCCCCGTCCGGCTTGAGCTGGAAGGAGACGGCGGGCTGACCCCATTCGTCCTGGCCGCGCCGGACCATGCGCAGGTCCTTACCGGTCACGGCGGCCACTTTGGTCACGAGGTAATAGCCCTGGGCGCCCATCCTGGGATCGCCACGCACAACCTCCATGTCGTCGGGGACCTTGCCGCCGGAGTCCTTGAGGAGGGTCTCCTCGTCGGGCGCGGGTCCCGCCTTGACCAGCTTCCATTCGAGGACGGCCGCGGTCTTGATGATGCTCTGGACGCGCTCCGGGTTGTCCACGCCGGGCAGCTCGACGATGATCTGGTCCCGGCCGTAGCGCACGATGACCGGTTCGGCGACGCCGAACTGGTCGATCCGGTTGCGGATTGTCTCGACCGACTGCTCGACGGCCTGGTCTTTCATCAGCGCCATGGCGGCCGGCTTCATGGTGACCGTTATCGTCGGGCCGGAGAATGCATAGTCCCAGTCCCGGAGGTACTGGTCGAGCTGTTCGCGGATCTTGCCCTCGTCGTCGTAGTTGGTGCCCTGGATGGTGAATTTGCCGGAGCCCAGCTTCGTCATTCCCGTGAAGGGGATGGTGTTCTTCTTGAAAAGGTCCTGCAGGCGGAGAATCTCCTGATCCGTTTCCATCTGCACGGCGTCATCGGTCTGGACCTGCATGACCAGGTGGATGCCGCCCTTGAGGTCCAGGCCCAGCTTGATCTTGTCCTGGATGGGCCAGGCCATGAAGATCGCGACGGCTATGACGCCCAGGGTTAGCAGGACTTTCCACCGGAGTCGTTTCTTCATGTGAGCCTCTTCGCTTTCCGGAATGCCGGGATCAGCCGGTCTTATCCGGAGGCGCGTCGGTCGCGCCCAGGATGACGCCGACGGCGCTCTTGGCGATGTCGATCTTGGTGTTGGCCGCGATCTTGAGCTCGATCCGGTCCTTCTGGACGCCCATGACCGTGCCGAAAATGCCCGCCGTGGTGATGATCCGGTCTCCGGCCTTCAGCTTCTCGACCATCTCCATGTGCTTTTTCTGCTTCTTCCTCTGAGGGAGGATCAGGATCAGGTAAAAGATCCCGAAGATCACGATGAGGGGCAGGAGACTCATGAACATGCTGGGATGCGCCGCCGCTCCCGGCGTGGGCTGTTGGGCCTGTGATAAGAATGCGCCAAATATCATGTCTTCTCTTCCTTTGTAGTTTCTTCCGATAACAAATTCTTCTTCAGGGATGCAAACGATTTGGAGTGAATAGCATGCCGCATTCTCCGGAAGAAGTCAAGATAAAAATGAAGGTTATGGATCGTATTGAGGACCGCCGCGCTCACCTCCTGGCGTTCGAAAAGGTGCCGGAGGTAGGCCCGGGAGAAGTTTCGGCAGGTGTAGCAGCCGCAGGCCTCGTCGAGGGGCCTCGGGTCGCGGGCGTACTTGACGTTCTTGATCGCGATCCTGCCCCGGCTCGTGAACAGGGTCCCGTTGCGGGCGTTCCGCGTCGGGAGTACGCAGTCGAAGACATCAACGCCCCGCTCGACGGCCTCGACGATGTCCTCGAGGTACCCCATCCCCATGAGGTAGCGCGGCTTGTCAGCGGGAAAAAGGCCGTTTCCCCGGTCCAGGACCTCGAGGAGCCGAGTCCTCGGCTCGCCGATTCCGAGGCCGCCGTAGGCGAACCCCGAGAACCCCGTCTCGAGGAGGGCTTCGATCGACCGGCGCCGGAGGTCCCAGTCAATCCCTCCCTGGCTGATCCCCCAGAGGTGCTGCCGGCTCTCGTGCCGGGCGAACCTCTGCCGGGAGCGCCGGGCCCAGGCCGTGGTCAGGCGGACGGCCTCGGCCATCGTCTCCGCGGAATACGGGTAGGCGGGAAAATAATCGAGGCACATCAGGATATCGGACCCCATCCGGACCTGGATGTCAATGACGTCTTCGGGCGTGAGGAAGATCCGCGAGCCGTCGAGGTGCGAGGAGAAGAAGACCCCTTCGTCGGAGACCCTGACCAGCGGAGACAGGCTGTAGATCTGGAAGCCGCCGCTGTCGGTCAGGATGGGCTTCGACCACGAAATGAAGGCGTGAAGGCCGCCCAGGGACTCGATGACCTCGACGCCCGGGCGGAGGAACAGATGGTAGGAATTGAGCAGGATGATCTGGGCCCCCAGGCTTTCGACCAGGCCGTGCGTCATGGCTTTGACTGTTCCCTGGCTGGCCACGGGCATGAAGGCCGGCGTTTCCACGGGCCCGTGGAGCGTCTCCAGAATTCCGGCCCTGGCGGAGGAGGCGGGGTCTCGGGCCGTCGTTCGGAATCGCGGGCTCATTGGGCGAAACGGAAGTAGATGACGTCCCCGTTTTGGACGACATATTCCTTCCCCTCCAGCCGGACCGCACCGGCGTCCTTGGCCTGCTGGAGAGAGCCGAACGCGAAGAGCTCCTCCGCGCCGATGACCTCGGCCCGGATGAATCCCTTCTCGATATCGGAGTGGATGGCCCCCGCGGCCGTCAGGGCCGTCGAGCCCTTCCTGGCCGTCCAGGCGCGGACTTCATCCTTGCCGATCGTGAAGAAGGGGATGAGGTCGAGGAAGGGAAGGGCCCGGGCATAAAAGCGCCGGGCGCTCGGCTCGCTGAGGCCGTATTCGGCCATGAACGCGGCCTTCTCATCTTCGGCGCACTCGGCGATTTCATTTTCGATCCGGCCGCAGAAGGCCATGAGCTGGAGCCCTTCCCGGCCCCCTCCAAGCAGCTCGGCCGGACGGTCGAGAAAGGAAGCGTCCTTCTCGTCCAGGTTTATGAAATGAAGCAGCGGCTTGAGCGTCAGGAAGGCGAAGCTCCGGATGAGCTTGGCCTCGCCCGGTTGGAGTGGGACGTCGCGGAGAGCCTGGCCCGATTCGAGGTGGGGCCGGAGCCTTTCGAGCAGCAGGCGCTCCCTTTCCCCCTCGGGATCTTTCATTTTCTTCAGGTCTTTCTCCAGCCGGGCAAGGCGGCCGTCGAGGGCGAGGAGGTCCGCCAGAATGAGTTCTTCCTCCATGAACCGGATGTCCTCGGCCGGGGCGACGCGGTTCCGGGCCGAGACGACCCGCTCGTCCCGGAAGGCGCGGACGACGTGGACCAAACCGTCGGCCTTCCGGAGATGGTCGAGGAACGTGCTGTTCTTGACCTCGCCAAACGAGATGCCGACCAGGTCCGTCAGGTTCAGAACGGCCGGGACCTTCTTCTTTTCGGGGTACATGGCGGCGATCCGGTCGAGGCGCGCGTCGGGGACGGTGCAGGCCCAGACGTTGGGCTCCCGCTTGCCGGCCTCGTACGCCCTCGTCTCGATGTGCGTCCCGGCGAGGAGGTTGAAGAGCGTCGTCTTGCCGGTCTGCGGGTAGCCGAACAGCGTGACATTCACACGATTAGTTAAGCCCGAACAGCGCCGCCTGTCAAGGACGCCCAGAGAGGCCGTCTCCCCCCTAACCAAAAGCCATAAGAGCAGCCGAAATGTGAGAGAGCGGGGTTTAGCCGCAGAAAGCCCCAAAACGCACAAATTTGTTAAAGATGTCACCAGAAGAGCGGCTTCGAGTCGATCCGCCGCGCTTCTGGGAAATATCTGAAATGAGTGGCGTCCTTTTCATAAGAAAAGGCTGAGGAGACGGCGCAAAAAACTGCGATTTGGAGTGGAGGCAGCTGGAGGCGCGCAACGGCTATTGCCCAACGGCGCGTTTTTGACTATAGTAGGTGTTTCATACAGGGTGCGACATGGACAAAGAAACAAAAAAGCGGGACCGGAGCCTCTTCCGCGAGTATTTCGAGCTCATCGCCGAAACCGCCGTTTTCGTGTTTTTCGTCATGACCTTCGTCGTCCAGGCGTTCCAGATCCCGACCGGATCTATGGAGCCGACGCTGCTCGTCGGCGATTTTCTCCTGGTCAACAAGATGGCCTACGACAAGCCGGTCATCCCGCTCGAAGCCGCGATCCTGCCGTGCCGTCCCATCCGCCGGGAGGACATCGTCGTCTTCAAGTGGCCGAAGGACCTGACCAAAGACTTCGTCAAGCGCGTCATCGGCCTGGAAGGCGAAAAGGTCGAGATCAAGAACAAGCAGGTCTATATCAACGACCATCCGATCCAGGAGCCTTACAAGGTCCACACCGACAGCGAGGTCATCTCCAAGAACGATACCTATCACTACGACGACGTCATCAGGGACAACTATGGGCCAGTGATCGTGCCGCTGGGCCAGTGCTTCGTCATGGGGGACAACCGGGACAACAGCGCCGACAGCCGCTACTGGGGCTTCCTGCCCGTGAACTCCATCAAGGGTCGGCCCTGGGTCATCTATTTCTCATACGGCGCGGAGAGGGACGCCTGGCAGAAAATCGGCCTCCGCAACGGGCTGAAGAAGATCATCAGCTTCCTTCCGAAGGCCCGGTGGGGCCGCTTCCTCAAGATCATCCGCTGAGCCTGTCGGCCGAATGCCCTATTGTCCCTCCGGGTGCGCCCCGGAGGGCCGGGTTGACGGTGCCGTCCGATCGCGCTATATAAAAGAAAGATATTATCGCGTTCGCTTCAGGCCCTGATTTCGCCCCGGCGGGGAGACCCTTTCTTCGAGACGGCCGTCCGACATGGCGGTCGCCGTGGGGAAGGGGCGGCCCTCGTTCGCCCGCTTCCGGTTGCCGGACATCGACTCGGTTTGGAGATTCCTGAAGGCGGTATCGCAAAGGCCGCATGCCGACGGGCGGGCCCCTGTCTGACCGAATGGCGGAAAGGCGAAAGAAAATTAAGCGGGAGACGGACCGGCCTCTCAGGCCAGGTCCTTCTTTTTTTGCTCGAATTCCTCCTTGTTGATCTCTCCCCGGGCATACCTCTTTTTCAGGACGTCCAAAGCGGTCTCCTCCTGACGCGGCCCCGCCTGGCGGCTTCCCTGTTGGAAGAGCCAGCGGATGAAAAAGAAAATGGCCACGATGAGCAGCAGCCAGAAGATGAGGCCAGACCAGCCGTACATCGGCGACCAATGCCCTCCCCACATCATATTCCTAGCCTCCTTTCTCGGGGACTCCGATCAAGGGCCCCACGTCTATTATTATACTCCCTTCGACCCCTGCGGCCGGCTCGGGGCTCTCGGTTGACCGGCTTTCGGGAAATGTCTAAGATGGGAGGAGCGAAACCATGGCGAGGCCCCTGATCGCGCTCCTGACCGATTTCGGCGACCGGGATTTTTTCGTCGGGTCCCTGAAAGCCGTGATCGCCGGCATCCATCCGGAGGCCGCGGTCGTCGATATCACCCACAACGCGCCGCCCTTCAACCCGGCCGCGGCCGGCTTCATCCTCGGGGCCTGCTCCGGATTCTTTCCCCAGGACACGATCTTTCTTTCCATCGTCGACCCCGGTGTCGGGACCGGCCGGAAAATCCTGCTCGTCCGGACGCCCCGGTTCGCGTTCATCGCTCCGGACAACGGGCTTCTGACAGCCCCCCTGGAACGGGAGAAGATCCTCGAGGTCCGGGAGATCGCGGCGCGTCGTTTCTTTCTCGCGGCCGGGAGGACGACCTTCGAGGGCCGGGACCGCATGGCGCCGGCGGCGGCTTGGCTGTCGCTCGGAGTGGATCCGGCCGAATTCGGCCCCAGGCTCCGGACGTACAGGAAGCTCTCCCTCCCGCGGCCGGCCCGCGTGACGTCCGGAATCCGGGGCGCCGTCCTCTACGCGGACCATTTCGGAAACCTCATCACGAACATCCCGGCCGCGATGCTCGAAAGGTTGGGGGACGGGCATCCGGCCGCGAAGCCGGTCCTGCGGATCGCGGGCCGGGAGATCCGGATATTCCGGACTTCCTACGCCTCGGCGGCGGTCGGCCGCCCCTTCGCCCTGATTAACAGCCTGGGCCTCGTCGAAATCGCCGTCCGCGAGGACTCGGCGGCCGAGGCCCTGGGGGCCGGACCCGGGACGCCCGTGCGCCTCCTCGCCGGAGTGCCGCGGTGAAGTCCGAAGGCCAGGACACCATCGAAGGGACCATCGAGGAGATTGTCTTCTATAATCCCGACAACGGGTACACGGTCTGCCGCTTCGCCGTCAAAAGCGGCGACGTCCTGACGGTCGTGGGGTCCTTCCCGCCGCTGTCCCCCGGAGAGATGCTCAAAATCAAGGGGCAATGGGAGCTCAACCCGCGCTTCGGCCAGCAGTTCAAGGCCGATCGCTTCACCCTGACGCTTCCCGCCTCGGTCAAGGGGATCGAGAAATTTCTCGCCTCGGGACTCATCCGGGGAATCGGCCCGGTCCTCGCTTCCCGGATCATCGGCCGGTTCGGCCCCGGCACGATCGAGGTGCTGACGAAGAACCCGGAGCGGCTGAAGGAGGTCGAGGGCGTCGGCAGCGTCAAGCTCCGCGAGATCAAGAAATCCTGGGCCGAGCACCAGGAAATCCGGGACCTCATCATCTTTCTCCAGGAGCACAACGTCTCGACCAACCTGGCCGCCAAAATCTACCGCCAGTACGGCGACCGGTCCTTCTCCGTCCTCAGGGCCAATCCCTACCAGCTCTGCCTCGACATCTACGGAATCGGCTTCAAGACCGCGGACCAGATCGCCCTTAAGCTCGGCCTGGACCCGGCCTCGATCGAGAGGGTTAAGGCCTATATCCTCTATGTCCTGGAGAAAGACATCGAGCAGGGCCACGTGTTTTCCTTCGCCTCCGAAGTCCGGGACAAGTGCGCGACGGACCTTGAGGTCGAGCCGGACAAAGCCGACCGGGCCGTCGACGAGCTCCTCAAGGGAAAGAGCCTCGTCCGCGAGGAGCTCGGGGCCGATGCCGCGCTCTATCTCCCGTTTTACTACCAGGCGCAGGAGGACGTCGTCCGGGGCCTCCACCAGGTCGCGGATTTCCCCTGCCGTCCGCCGGAGATCGACCTCGACCAGGCGATCTCGGCCACCGAGCAGGACCTCCGCATGAACTTCTCTGAGATGCAAAAGGAGGCCATCCGCCGCAGCTTCGAGAAGAAGATCCTGGTCATCACCGGCGGTCCCGGCACCGGGAAGACGACCATCATCCGCGCTGTCGTCGATATCTTCCAGAGATGGGGCCGGGAGGCGCTGTTGGCGGCCCCGACCGGCCGGGCGGCCAAACGGCTGTCCGCGACGACCGGCCGCGAAGCGCGGACGATCCATCGCGTCCTCGAATTCAAGCCCAAGCAAGGGACGTTCAAGAAAAACGAGCGGAATCCCCTGCGCGGCGAGGCCCTGATCATCGACGAGGTTTCTATGGTCGACCTGCCGCTGATGTACCACCTGCTGAAGGCCGTCCCCGCCCAGATGCGGCTGATCCTCGTCGGCGACAGGGACCAGCTGCCGTCGGTCGGCCCGGGGACGCTTCTCCGCGATATCATCGAGTCGGGGACGGTCGACGTCGTGCGTCTCGACGAGATCTTCCGCCAGGAGAAGGAAAGCTACATCGTCCTCAACGCCCATCGGGTCAACCAGGGGCAGTCGCTCGTCTACCCGCCGCGGGAAGACCGGAACTCCGATTTCTATTTCATCCGCCAGGACGATGAGAAAAAGGCTTTCGCCACCATCCTGAAGCTCTGCCAGACCAGCGTTCCGCGGAAGCTGGGGCTGAGCCCGCTTTCGCCCGAGATCCAGGTCATCAGCCCCATGTACAAGGGCCTCGTCGGCGTCGACAGTCTGAATCAGGAGCTCCAGAAACGCCTGAACCCGGCCCGGGAGGGCCTCACGGCGGGCCTCCGCGAGTTCCGAGTCCGGGACAAAGTCATGCAGCTGCGGAACGACTACGAGAAAGACGTCTACAACGGCGACATCGGGACCATCCTCCACATCGACAAGGCGAAATTCCGGATCTTCGTGGACTACGACGGGCGCACGATCGGCTACGAGAAGGACGAGCTGAACGACATCACCCTGGCTTACGCGGTCTCCGTCCACAAGGCCCAGGGCAGCGAGTACCAGGCCGTGATCATGCCGCTGCTGACCCAGCACTTTATCATGCTCCAGCGCAACCTCTTCTATACGGCCCTGACGCGGGCCAAGAAGCTCAGTGTGATCATCGGGTCTTACAAGGCCCTCTACATCGCCATCAAGAACGACAAGCCGGTCAAGAGGAACTCGCGCGTCAAGGAGAAGCTCATGCTCCTGCGGGGAGAGGGCTGAGGGGCCTTCCCGGCCGCGCGGCGGTTTGACAGAAGAGGGGAATTCAATATAATGAGCACGTCTCCGGGGACGACTGAAAATCGACTGGAAGGATGAGGCCGGAATGCCCAAACGCCGATTCAAGAACGTCAGCGACATCATCGCCTTCGCCATCGAGCGGGAGATTGCCGCGGCGGAAGGTTACGGCCAGATGGCCGGTCAGGCCACGACCCCCGGCCTGCGGGACATGCTTCTCGAGCTCAAGGCGGAGGAGGAAAAACACCGCAAGCTCCTAGAAGGCATGACGAATACGCAGCTGAAGGAAAGCGCCCTGCCGCCGGTCGAGGACATGGGGCTTAGCGACGCATTGGCTGAGGAGCCGATGACTCCGGGCATGACATTCCAGGACCTCCTCATCTTCGCGGCCAAGAAAGAGAAAAAGGCCGAGGAACTCTATCGGGGCCTGACGCGGCTGCCGGCGGCGGCCGGCGAGCGCCGCGTCTTCGAGTTCCTCGCCGGGCAGGAGCGGGCCCACAAGCTCAAGCTCGAGACCGAATACGAAAGGCACGTCCTGAGCGAGGATTGACGCCAGGAGGACTTCATGGACAAGTGGGAGTGTCAAGCCTGCGGCTATATCTATGATCCGGCCGTAGGCGACTCCGACAACGGCATCCCCCCTGGCACGAGCTTCGAAGACCTGCCGGACACCTGGGTCTGTCCGCAGTGCGGCGTGGGCAAGGAATTCTTCAAGAAGACTTCCTAGCCGGGCGGGGCGAGGCGCGACCGGCCGTGATTACTGCCGGGATAAGCGCCTTCCGGCGCCCGAGGAAGGTGAGGCCATGACGAAAAAACTGATCGCCTCCTTGGCCGTCCTTCTTCTCGCCGGGACGGCCGGCCTGAGGGCCGATGTCAAGTTCGGCGGCTATATGTCCTTTGAGTTCGACAAGGGACAGGCGGACAGCGGCTACAGCCGCGGCAGCCTGACAAACATCATGGGCGGCCTCACGGCCAACGGGACCGTGGCCTCCAAGTTCGGCTTTTCCCTCGAGGTCCGGGCCGTGAGCGAAACGGAGTTCGAGATCGAACAGGCCTGGGTCGGCTTCATCCCCTCGCAGGTTTTCAACATCAAGGCCGGAATGTACATCGTGCCCTTCGGGAACTGGAACGAGTCCAGCCGCCCCTACCAGACGCTCCTCGTCGGGACGCCCCTCAACCTGCAGTATCTCTACCCGCCGACCTGGCGGGACCTGGGCGTCGTGGTGAACGGCAACATCGGGATCCTGTCCTACGCCGCGTATATCGGGAACGGACTCAAGGAGGCCGACAACCTGGCGGACGGCCAGCAGTTCTCGGACAACAACAAGAATTTCGCCAAGGGCGGGCGGGTGGCGCTGAAGGTCGGCCAGGAAATCCGGGTCGGCGCGTCCTACTACACCGGCAAGTACGACGACCTCGACCAGCGAAACCTCACTCTCGAAGGAGTGGACATCTCATGGGTGACCCAGCAGTGGGAGGTCTGGGGCGAGGTGACCCGGGCGCTGATCGATAACCCCGAACCCTACGCTCAGGGCAAGTGTGAAGGCTATTCGATATGGACGGTCATGAGCTTCTCCAAGATCCAACCCATCGGGAGCTTTCAGCGGGTCAAGTACGTGGACCCCTACCACGGCGGCGGGATATCGCTCGACCTCAGCCGCTGGACTGCGGGGCTGCGTTGGGTGATCGGGCAGGGAATGTTCCTCAAGGGCGAGTACGAATGGAACAACGAGACTCCCAAGATCCCCAACAACATCATGAGGATTCAGGCGGCTCTGAGCTTCTGAGCCTTGAGGCCGCGGGCCCGGTTTGATACAATCCCCGGGCGGCATGGTCCGGACGCGCGTTGCCAGGAACTCACAGGGGAAGGAAAAGGCATGGCCAATCTGCTCGTTCTCGGGACCCAGTGGGGGGATGAAGGCAAAGGCAAAATCGTCGACCTGCTGACTCCCGCGTTTGATGCCGTAGCCCGCTATCAGGGCGGCCACAATGCGGGCCACACGGTCTACATCGGCGGCAAGAAGATCGTCCTGCACCTCATCCCGTCCGGAATCCTCCATCCCGACAAGCTCTGCCTCATCGGCAACGGCTTGGTCGTTTCCCCGGCGGCGTTTCTCAAGGAGATTGCCGACCTCGAAGCCATGGGCGTCCGGGTCGAACCGGCCCGGCTGGTTCTCAGCCGCCATGCCCATCTCATCATGCCCTGGCACCCCCTCCTCGAGCGGATCAGCGAGGAGAGCCGCGGCGAGAAAAAAATCGGGACGACCTGCCGGGGGATCGGGCCGGCTTATGAGGACAAGGCGTCCCGCTGGGGCGTCCGGGTGGGCGACCTTCTGGACCCAGCGGTGCTCGGGGAGCGGATCTCGGAGAACGTGGCCGCCAAGAACCATGTGCTGCAGAGCTACGGATTGGCGCCGCTCGAGGCTCGGCCCATCTTCGAGGAGTATGCGGCTTGGGGCGAGAAGATCGGCCCCTATGTCGGCGACGTCTCCGACATGCTCCACGGGCTGATGAAGGCCGGGAAGAACGTGCTGTTCGAGGGGGCTCAGGGGGCCCTTCTGGATGTCGACCACGGGACTTATCCCTATGTCACCTCCTCGAATTCGACGGCCGGCGGCGCCTGCACGGGGCTGGGGGTCGGGCCGAAGGCGGTCGGCGGCGTTCTCGGGATCACCAAGGCCTACACGACCCGGGTCGGAGGCGGCCCATTTCCGACCGAGCTCCGGGACGAGCGGGGAGCGCGGATCGCCGCCCGGGGCGACGAATTCGGCGCCACGACCGGCCGGCCCCGGCGTTGCGGCTGGTTCGACGGTTTCGCCGTCCGCTACGCCTGCCGCATCAACGGCGTCGACCGCATCGCCCTGACGAAACCCGATGTCCTGGAAGGGCTGGACGAGGTGTGCGTCTGCACCGGATACCGATACAAGGGCGGCCTGCTCAAGTCGTTCCCGTCGGAGCCCTGGATCCTCGAGCGCGTGACTCCCGTCTACCGGAGATTCCCCGGATGGCAAAACTCCGTCCACGGGGCGTCGGATTTCGAGCCTCTCCCCGGGACCCTCAAGGATTACGTGAGATTTCTCGAAGAGCTCGTGGAGACGCCCATCGGCATCATTTCGACGGGCGTCGAGCGGGACCATACGATCCTGCTGCCCGCCGCCCTGGAAGGTCTGGCCGCCTTCGGACGGATCGTCGCCGGGGCCGGGGAGCGGGAGTGAGGGGGTTGAGATGACAGATGAGGGACTCCAGCGGATCCTCATCAACCGGAGGGCCCTCGTCCATAACATTACCGAGTTCCGGCGCATTATCGGTCCGAAGCGGAAGTTCATGGCCGTCGTCAAGGCCAACGCCTACGGGCACGGGCTCCTTGAGGTCGCCCGGATCGCCGTGGAGAACGGCGTCGACTGGCTGGGGGTCAATTCCGTCGGCGAGGGCACGGCACTCCGGGCGGCGGGGATTCGCGTGCCGGTCCTTGTGCTCGGCTATGTCCCTCTGGGCGGGCTGGAGGAGGCGGTGGCCCAGGACCTGAGACTCATCGTCTATAATAGGGAGACGGTCGCGCGGCTGGCCGCCGTCGCGCGCCGCCTGGGCAAGACGGCGCGGGTTCATGTCAAGGTGGAAACGGGTACTCGGCGCCAGGGGGTGGAGGCCGCGGAGGTCTGGCTCTTTGTCAGCGAGATCCGCCGCCGGGGAGGCCTCATTGTCGAGGGGCTGTCCTCGCACTTCGCTAACATCGAGGATACGACCAAGCACGATTATCCCCTGGTCCAGCTCGAGGCCTTCAAGGGGGCTTCGAGGAGGCTCCGGGCCCGCGGCGTGCGCGTCCCGGTCCGGCACATGTCGTGCACGGCCTCGACCATCCTCTTCCCGGAGACCGACTTCAACATGGCCCGCGTCGGCATCGGCCTCTACGGCTACTGGCCGTCCAAGGAGACGTATCTCTCCTGCCTTCAGACCAAGAGGAAACCTCTCCGGCTCGAACCCGTCCTCTCCTGGAAGGCCCGGATCGCCCAGGTCAAGCGCGTGCCTGCGGACGCCTTCATCGGGTACGGCTGCACCTACAAGACGACGAGGCCGACCATCCTGGCCGTCGTCCCCGTGGGCTACTTCGACGGCTACGACCGTGGGCTCTCCAACGCGTCACACGTCCTCGTCCGCGGACGGCGGGCCCCGGTCCGGGGCCGGGTGGCTATGGACTTTTTCATGGCCGATGTCACGGACATCCCGGGGGTGCGTCTGGAGGACGAGGTCACTCTTTTGGGCGGCGACGGCCGGGAGAAAATCCTGGCTGACGACCTCGCCGCGCTCGCCGGGACGATCTGCTACGAGATCCTGGCCCGGATCAATCCCCTCATCCCGCGGATCGTGGTCTAGACTCTGGGCGCCGAGAATCCGCCGGGCTTCGATCCGGCGGGCGACTGTGATAAGATATTTAGGAAGAAGGTGGATTCTTGATCCTCAAGCCGACAAGCCAGCTCGCCCCTCTGATCCAGGCTTATCCGTTCCTCCTCGAATTCCTGGCCGGGCTTTCGCCGAGCTTCCGGAAGCTGAAGAACCCAATCTTGCGGCGGACGGTGGGGAAGGCAGCGACGCTCGATCAGGCCGCCCGCATGGGCGATCTCCCGGTCGATCAGCTTCTCGAAGCCGTGTCCGCCGAGATCCGCCGAGTCACCGGTGAGAGTATCAAGGTGGAGGGGAGCCGGCCGGGGAAGGGCGGGGAGGCCTTCGGGGATCGCGCGGCGCGCAAGGAAGTCCTCAAGGGCATCATCCGCGATCTCCATCGGGGCGGCGACCCGGACATCCTGAAGAGGCGCTTGTCCGCCCTCGTTCATGACGTCTCTGGGGCGGAGATCGGTTCGATGGAACAAGAGCTCATCGCCGAGGGACTTCCCGAGGCTGAAGTGAAGAAGCTCTGCGATGTCCACGTGCGGATCTTCGAGGACGCCCTCGAAGGCAGCAAAACGCCTGCCGCGGTTCCGGGCCACCCGCTCCACACCATGACCGAAGAAAACCGCGCCCTCGCGGGGCTCATCGCCGAGGTCCGGGCCGCGCTCTCCCAGGTCCCTCCCGACCGCGCGGCTTCGGACTGGAACGGACAGCGCCAGAGGCTTTCGGTCCTCATCGACTCCCTGGCCCAGGTCGAGAAGCACTTCCTGAAGAAAGAGAACCAGCTTTTCCCGCTTCTCGAGGCCCGGGGCATAAGCGGTCCCTCCAAGGTCATGTGGGCGATCCATGACGATATCCGCGCCCACCTGAAGGACCTCCGGGCGGCGCTCGAAAGCGGAGACAAAGACCGGACGCTCCGGGCAGCGAACCTCGTCCTCGGCGAGCTGTCGGACATGATCGCCAAGGAAGAGAAGGTCCTCTTTCCCATGAGTCTCGAGACCCTCGACGAACGGGACTGGGCCCGTGTCAAACGCGGCGAAGAAGAGATCGGTTACGCCTGGGTCACCCCCGGAAAAGAATGGAGGCCGGTCGCGATCGGCGGCCGTGAAGGAGAAACCGTGAAGCCGACAGAAACGGAAACGACGAGCCCACTCTTCAACCTGGACACGGGATCGCTGACGCCCGAACTCGTCAACCTGATCCTCAAGACCCTGCCGGTGGATGTCTCGTTCGTCGACGATACGGACACGGTCCGATATTATTCGGCGACCCGTGACCGGATCTTCACCCGGACGCCCGCGGTCATCGGCCGGAAGGTCCAGAACTGCCATCCCTCCAAGAGCCTCGACGCCGTGAACAGAATCCTCGAGGCGTTCAAAGCCGGGAAACGTGATGCGGCGGAGTTCTGGATCGAAACCGGCGGCAAGTTCGTCCACATCCGTTATTTCGCGGTCCGGGATGCTGCCGGTCGCTACCGGGGCTGCCTGGAAGTCACCCAGGACGTCACCCATATCCGGACCCTCAAGGGGCAGAAAAGACTCCTGGACTGGGAGTAGGGGTCTGGCCGTATCATCTTGCGGAAGGAGGAGAGTCATGGCCGACAAGAAAGCCAAGACCAAAAAGGGCGAAGCCTACGAGTGCGGCGTGTGCGGCTACAGGGTCGTCGTCGACGAGGCCTGCGGCTGCGAGGAAGAGCACGTCTTCGTCTGCTGCGGAAAGCCAATGAAGAAGGCCGCGGCGAAGAAGCCGGCGCAGAAGAAATAGGCGCTCCGGCCACGGCCGGAAAGAGCGCGCCGTCCGGCTAATCTTTACTAAATTTATAGGATTTATTGTATCGGCCGCGAAATCCGTGTACAATTTTACATAGAGGCCCGAAAGACCCCGGGCGTATCTTCCGGAAAGGGGTTGACAGTCGGGCCTATCCCTCAAGGAGTACGGTATGAAAGAGAAAGTCGAGCAAGCCCTGAACAGGATCCGTCCCGCCCTCCAAGGGGACGGCGGCGACGTCGAGCTCGTCGAGGTCAGCCCGGAGGGAGTCGTCCGGGTCCGGCTTACGGGCGCCTGCGGCGGGTGCCCCATGTCCCAGATGACGCTCAAGATGGGGATCGAGAGGATCCTGAAAAAAGAGGTTCCAGAGGTCAAGAGCGTCGAGGCGGTCTGAGCGCCCGGGAGCGGGAGCCGGCCGGCGCGGCGAGACGGGCGGGCCGGAGAAAGGGGAAGCAATCGTGAAAGCCTATTTCGATCATATCGCGGCGACGCCCCTTAACCCCGAAGCACTCCAGGCCATGCTCCCGTACCTGGGGGAGGTCTACGGCAATCCCCAGAGCCTGCATTCCACGGGCCAAAAGGCCCTGGCGGCCGTGGAGACGGCCCGGGAGGACGTCGCCGCGCTTCTCGGCGCCGAGAGCCAGGAAATCTATTTCACCTCGAGCGGCAGCGAGGCCAACAACTTCGCCCTCAAGGGCCTGGCCCAGGCCTACCAGGCCAAAGGCAAGCACATCGTGGCCTCGGCGATCGAGCACCAGTCGGTCCTGAATCCCCTCAAAAGCCTGGAGAAGCTGGGTTTCACCTCGACCCTGGTCGCCGTCGACAGGACCGGTCTTATCGATCCGGCCGATGTCGCCAAGGCCGTAAGGAAGGACACCATCCTCGTCTCCATCATGACGGCCAACAGCGAGGTCGGGACGATCGAGCCCGTTGCCGAGATCGCTGCCGTGTGCCGCTCGAAGGGCGTGCTGTTCCACTCCGACGCCGTCGCCGCCGCTGGGTCAGTCCCCCTTGACGTGCAGACGCTCGGCGTGGACGCCCTGAGCCTGGCCGGAGACCAGTTCTACGGCCCCAAGGGTTCTGGGGCCCTTTTTTTGAAGAAGGGAACACGAATCCTGCCCCTCATCGAGGGCGGGATCCAGGAGAACGGCCGCCGGGCCGGGACCGAGAGCGTGGCCGGGATCGTCGGCCTGGGAAAGGCCGCGGCGGTTGCCAAGCGGGACATGGAGGCCCGAACGGCCCGGTTCCTACCGCTCAGGGACCGCCTGATCCGGGAGTTGCCCCGTCTCGTAGAACACGTCGTCCTCACCGGCCATCCGGAACGGCGCCTGCCCCACCACGCCAGCTTCTGCATCGAGTTCGTCGAGGGCGAGGGCATGCTGCTGTTGCTGGACATGCAGGGGGTTTCGGCCTCCAGCGGCTCGGCCTGCACGTCCAAGGCCTTGAAGGCCTCGCACGTGCTGCTGGCGATGGGCCTCGACCACGCCCTTGCTCAAGGGTCGCTCGTCTTCAGCATGATCGACGGGACGGGGCCGTCCGAGATTGACCATCTCCTCCGTGTCTTCCCTCCGGTGATCGAGCGCCTGAGAAAAATGTCCCCCCTCTATACGCAGTATCTGAAAGAGAGGAACACATGATGTACAGCGACAAAGTCATGGACCATTTCCAGAACCCCCGCAACGTCGGGACGATTGAGAACGCCGACGGGATCGGCCAGGTCGGGAACCCGGTCTGCGGCGACATGATGACGTTTTACATCAAGGTCAAGGACGACAAGCTCGCCGACGTCAAATTCCAGACCTTCGGCTGCGGCGCGGCCATCGCGGTGTCCAGCATGGTCAGCGAAATCGCCATCGGTAAGACCCTCGACGAAGCCATGAAGATCACGAACAGCCTCGTCGCCGAGGAGCTGGGCGGCCTGCCCAAGAACAAGCTCCATTGCTCGAACCTGGGGGCGGACGCCCTCCACGCGGCCATCGAGAACTACAGGAAGCGGCTGACGTCGCGGGGAGAGAAGGCCGAGCCCGAAGCCCCCGACCTTCACGAACACGAAGGAGCGGCCTGCCCTTACTGCGACGGCCCGCTCGACGAAGAGGCGGGGGAGTACTGCCGAGCCTGCCAGATCGAGCTCGAGGAGTGCCCGTCCTGCGGCGAAATCACGAAGAAGGACGCCGACGTCTGCATCCACTGCGGAGCACCGCTCAAGAAATAGAGGCCGTCCGCCACGGCCGGAGTTGCGATCGTGAAAGCCGACGTCACTCTTGATTGCTACGGACTTCAGTGCCCGATGCCTCTGATTCAGACTTCGAAGAAAATCAAGGAGATGAAGCCCGGCGAGGTCCTCGAGATTCTCTCCACCGACCCGGGAATCCGTCAGGACATGCCCGCCTGGTGCCGGAAGATGGGGCAGGAGTTCCTCGGGCTCGAGGAGGACGGCGGGATATTCAAAGCCTATGTCCGGAAGACCGGGGAAAGGGGCTGAGGGGTCGCATGGACGAGACGCGCGTCCTCGAGCGGATCGGGAGCCTTCGCCGCCGGCGGAACGCCGTCATCCTGGCCCACAACTATCAGCCTCCCGAAGTGCAGGACGCGGCCGACTTCGTCGGCGATTCGCTCGAGCTCAGCCGAAAGGCCGCCGGGCTCGACGCGGAGCTTGTCGTCTTCTGCGGCGTGCACTTCATGGCCGAGACGGCCGCCGTGCTGTCGCCCGGCAAAAGGGTCGTCCTCCCGGAGCCGGCGGCGGGGTGCCCGATGGCGGACATGATCTCGGCCCGGGAGCTCCGGGCGTGGAGGGACAAGTACCCCGGCCGCAAGGTCGTCTGCTATGTCAACACGAGCGCCGCGGTCAAGTCCGAGAGCGACATCTGCTGCACCTCGTCGAATGCGGTCGCCGTCGTCGAATCCCTGGGCGAGGAGGAGGTCCTGTTCGTGCCGGACAGGAACCTGGCCGCCTACGTCGCCCGCGAGACGGGAAAGAGGATCGTCCCCTGGGACGGCTATTGCTATGTCCACGACAAGTTCCGGCCGGAGGATATCCTGGCGAAAAAGGCGCTTCATCCCGGGGCCGAGGTCTGGGTCCATCCGGAGTGCCCTCCGGGCGTCGTCGATCTCGCCGATAGGGTCCTGTCGACGGGGAAGATGGTCGCCGAGGCCCGAGTGACGAAAGCGGCGGAAGTGATCGTCGGCACTGAGAAAGGAATCCTCCACCGCCTGCGGAAAGAGAACCTCGCCGTCGCATTTTATCCGGGCCGGGACGCAGCGCTCTGCGTCAATATGAAAATGATGACGCTGGAGAAGGTCCTGGACGCCCTGGACGACAAAGTGCCCGCGGTCGAGGTCCCGGCCGTAATCGCCGACAGGGCGCGCGGCGCCATCCAGGCCATGCTGAAAATTTCATAAAGGAGATCATCAATGAAGAAAATGACCGAAGAGAACGTCAGGGCCGCCCTGGCCGGAGAGAGCCAGGCCCATATCCGGTATCTGGCCTTCGCTGAGAAGGCCGCGGCCGAGAACCTTCCCAACATGGCCCGGGTGTTCAAGGCCAACGCCTACGCCGAACAGATCCACGCGACGAACCATCTTAAGACCCTGTCCGGGGTCGGCAGTACGAAGGAGAACGTCGCGGCGGCCGTGGGGGGGGAGAGCTTCGAGGTCGAGGAGATGTACCCCGCCTATCTCGTCGTGGCCGAGGCCCAGCAGGAAAAAACGGCCGCCATAAATCTCAACGCGGCCCTGCAGGCCGAAAAAGTCCACCGCGCCGCCTACCAGGCGGCCCTGAAGCCGGTGACGGGGGGAAAAGACATCCCCGCCCGCCCCCTCCATGTCTGCTCGATGTGCGGCTTTACCATGGAGGGCGAGGCCCCAGAGAAGTGCCCGGTGTGCGGCACACCCCGGCAGCGGTTTGTCACGTTCTGACGCTCGGGGACGGGCGCCCGCTCTTCCGGGTGAGGAGTGCGGCACCCGCGGCCGTCATGAGGACGGCCCATTCTCATTCAACGGCCCCGGAGGCGAGCGGCCGGGGCCGAGGGAGGTCGCGATGGCGCTCGATGCCGGATTGAAGCCCTGGGAGATCCTCAGCGTCGGCATCCGCTCGGAGGTCGACGCGGCGGGGTTCTATACCCGTCTCCAGGCGCGGGTGAAAAATGTCGTCCTCATCCAGAAGCTCAAGTTCCTGGCCCTGGAGGAGGAGCACCACAGGAAGATTCTCGAGCGGCTGTTCCACGAAAAATACTCCGACAGGGCCCGGGGGGCCCCCGAGGCCTCGTGGATGCCGCCGATCGCCGCGACGCTCGGGGACAACCCCACCGTGGCGGCCCTTTTCCAGGCCGCCCTCAAGGCGGAGGAGGCGGCGGAGCGGTTCTACGAAGACGCCAGCGGGCGCGTCGCGGACGAAGGGAGTCGGAAGATGCTCGGCTACCTGGGGCGCGTCGAGCGCAGCCACCAGGCGATGATCAAGTCCGAGATCGATCTCCTCGAGAAGTTCCCGGACTATTATAACGTCGAAGACTTCCACATCGGCGAGGACCTCTTTCACGTCGGCCCCTGATCCGGGACCGGCGGCCCGGCAGAGGGCCCCTCGCAGACAAGGAGGAGCCATGAGGCACGCTTGGCGCATCGGCCGGATTCTCGGCATCGACATCCGGATCGATTCGAGCTGGCTCGTCATCTTCGTCCTCATCACGTGGGCTCTGGCCGCAGGCTATTTTCCGAGCTCCCACCCGCACTGGCCGTTTGCGCTGAACTGGGCCCTGGGGCTCCTGACAAGCCTGCTGTTCTTCGGGTCGGTGCTTGCGCATGAGCTGACCCACTCGATCGTGGCCATCAAGCAGGGCGAGGAGGTCAAGAGCATCACGCTGTTCATCCTCGGCGGTGTCGCTCAGATCGCCGAGGAGCCCAACGAGCCGCTCAAGGAGTTCGCCATGGCGATCGTGGGGCCCCTCTCGAGCTTCGTGCTGGGGGCCGTCTTTTTTCTTCTCCATATGCTCCTCCTTCCCGTCAACGAGCCGCTGGGAGCCGCCGCGTCCTATCTGGCATTTATCAACGTCGTCCTGGGTGCCTTCAACCTGCTGCCGGGCTTCCCGATGGACGGCGGCCGGGTCTTACGGTCCCTCCTGTGGAAGGTCACGGGGGATCTCAGGAAAGCGACGCGGATCGCCACGCTGACGGGCGAGGGAATCGCCTTCTGCTTCATTTTCGTGGGCATCATGATGTTTCTGGGCCTCAAACAGTTCGCTTTCCTCGGGGGCGGCCTCGACGGGCTCTGGCTGGTCCTCATCGGCTGGTTCCTGCACAGCGCGGCGGCTCAGAGCTACAGCCATCTCATGCTCAAAACGGCGCTCGAAGGGCTGAAAGCCAAGGACCTGATGAACACGGAGTTCGAAACCGTGCCCTCCGGCCTGCCGATCCAGTCCCTCGTAGACGATTACATCATGAAGAAGAAGGAGCGCGTGTTCCTGGTCACCGTCGGCGGGGACCTCAAGGGCATCGTCTGCCTCGAGGACGTCAAATCCCTGTCCCGGGAGGAATGGCCCAATTCTCCGGTCTCGGCCGTCATGACGCCCAAAGACAAGCTCCATTCCGTGCCCCTCAACGCCGACGGCAACCTGATTCTGGCGGCCCTGACCTCGAAAGACGTTCACCAGGTGCCGGTGATGGACGGGGACCGCGTGGCCGGGATCATCTGCCGCACGGACGTCCTGAGGGTTCTGCAGCTGCGCTCCGAGCTCGGAGTCTAGGGCCGCGAGGCGCGCCGTGGACGACAAGAAGAAACGCGTCCGGCAGATCATCCGGCTTCTCCGCAGGCACTATCCCGAGACCCGCACAGCCCTCGCGTTCCGCTCCCCGTTCGAGATCCTCGTGGCCACGATCCTGGCCGCCCAGTGCACCGACGAGCGGGTCAATATGATCACGCCCGAGCTGTTCGAGAAGTACCCGACGCCCGCACATTTCGCCCGTGCCGACCGGAGCGCCCTTGAACAAGAGATCCGCTCCACGGGATTTTTCCGGAACAAGGCCAAGAGCATCGTCGCGGCCTCGCGGAAGATCGTCGAGGAGTACGGGGGTGCCGTGCCGGACTCTATGGAGAAGCTGGTCACGCTTCCCGGCGTGGCCCGCAAGACCGCCAACATCGTCCTGTCCGCGGGCTTCGGCAAGGCCGAGGGGATCGCCGTCGACACCCATGCGCGGCGGCTGTCGCAGCGGCTCGGCCTGAGCCGGGAGGAAGACCCGGAGAAGATCGAACGGGACCTGCTCAGCGTCGTGCCGAAGGCGGACTGGCTGGATTTCAACTTCCTCCTTGTCGACCATGGACGGGCCGTCTGCCAGGCGCGGGCGCCGAAATGCCCCGAATGCTTCCTCCGGCGGCTCTGCCCGTCGGCGCTCAAATTCCATCCGGAGCTCCAGGGCCGATGATCAAGGAAGCCGTGCTGTGGGAACCGCAGGAGGGCGGGAAGGTCCGCTGCGCCCTCTGCGCCCACCGCTGCCTCATCGCCCCCTCGAAGGCGGGGATCTGCGCCGTCCGCGAGAACCGCGGCGGGACGCTCGTGAGCCTCGTCTACGGGGCGGTCGTCGCCGCGCACGTCGACCCCATCGAGAAAAAGCCCCTCTACCATTTCCTTCCGGGGTCGCGGGCCTTTTCGATCGCCACGGCCGGCTGTAATTTCCGTTGCGCCTTCTGCCAGAATTGGGAGATCTCGCAGGCGCCGAGGAGGGCGGACGGCGGGATCAGGGGAAGCGGCGAGCTGTCCCCGGAGGACGTCGTCCGCGAGGCCAAGGCCCATGACTGCCGGAGCATCTCCTACACCTACACCGAGCCGACGGTCTTCTTCGAGTACGCCCGTGACACGGCCCGGCTGGCTAAGGCGGCGGGGCTGGCCAACAACTTCGTGACCAACGGCTACATGACCGAAGAAGCCCTGACGGCGATCCGGCCCTGCCTCGATGCCGCGAACGTCGACCTTAAGGCTTTCAAGGATGACACGTACAAGAGAGTCTGCGGAGCCCGGCTCGAGCCTGTCCTCGACTCGATCCGCCTGATGAAGAAGCTCGGCATCTGGGTCGAAGTCACGACGCTGGTCGTGCCCGGGCTGAACGACGGCGATGAGGAGCTCGCGGCGATCGCGCGCTTCATCGCCGGCGTCGATCCCGACATCCCCTGGCACATCAGCCGGTTCCACCCCGATTTCGAATACAGGGAGGCCCCGCCGACGCCGGCAAAGACCCTTCGGGCGGCTTATGAGATCGGCAGGAGAGAGGGGCTTCGATACCTGTATATCGGGAACATGCCCGGAGAGGCCGAGGACACGCGCTGCCCGGACTGCGGAGAGCTCCTCATCCGGCGGCAGGGCTTCTTTGTCGCCCGAAACAACCTGCGACGCGGACGATGCCCGTCATGCGGCCGGGCGATCCCGGGCGTTTTTTCATCGCCGCCCCCCTTCGGCGCGCCGGCTTGACCGGCCGATGGGATATCATTATAAAAAAGAGGGACTGCAGATCCGTCTTCGCCCGGGAGGCTCGCGGGGCCCCCGTGTCCGTCGCGGCGACAGCGGGAGATGGACGATGAGACAGTACGAGATCCTGCCGCACACGGCCGACGGCAAGTTCCGGGCCTACGGCCGAACGCTCGAGGAGGCCTTTGCCAACGCCGCCCTGGCCATGGCCTCTCTCATGTGGGACTGGAGGACGATTAAGCCGGAGATCGCGCACGACATCCGCGCGAGCGGCAGGGACCGGGAGCAGCTCCTGGTCAATTTTCTTGGAGAAATCATCTATCTCCTCGACACGCAGAGGTTTCTCCTGGCCGGCGTCGACCGGCCGCGCATCCTGGAGGAGGGCGGCGTCTGGAGCCTGGAGGCCGTCGTTTCCGGAGACAGCCTCTCAGACCGGTATGAAATCTACGGCGGCGTGAAGGCCGTGACCTATAACGACCTGAAGATCGAGGACGGCGACCGCGTCACGGTTCAGGTCGTCGTCGACATGTGAGGTGCGCCATGGAGCTCCGCAAGATCAGCGACGATATCTGGGAAATCCCCCGTGAGGGGGAGATGAGGGTCCCGGCGCTCGTCTACGCGTCGGAGCGCCTGCTCGCCGACGTTCGCCGCGACCAGACGCTCGTCCAGGCCCGGAACGTGGCCTGCCTGCCCGGCATCCTGCGCATGTCCTATGTCATGCCCGACGCCCACCAGGGCTACGGGTTCCCGATCGGCGGGGTCGCGGCCTTCGACCTCGACGAGGGCGTCATTTCGCCCGGCGGGGTCGGCTACGACATCAACTGCGGCGTGCGGCTCCTGGGCACGGATTTCATGGAGACGGATATCGCCGCGCGGAGGAAGGAGCTCCTGGCGGAGATCTTCAAGGAGGTTCCGGCCGGGGTCGGGAAAGGGGGAGTCACCAAGCTCAGCCGGAACGTCCTGCGCGAGATCCTCGTCAAGGGCGCGCAATGGGCCGTCGAAAACGGCTATGGACGGGCGGAGGACCTTGAACGCACAGAAGAGCACGGACGGATGAAGGAGGCCGACCCGGACGCCGTTTCGGACCGGGCCATGGAACGCGGCATCCCCCAGCTCGGGACCCTCGGCGCCGGGAACCACTTCCTGGAGATCCAGAAGGTGGCCCGGGTCTTCGACCCGCCGGTCGCCCGGTCTTTCGGCATCGAAGCCGAAGGCCAGATCCTGGTCATGGTCCACTGCGGCAGCCGCGGGCTGGGACACCAGGTCGCCACGGACTCCATCGAGCTCATGGAGAACGCGCTCGGGACGCAAGGGCTTCCGGACCGCGAGCTGGTCAACGCCCCGTTCCGGTCGGACCTCGGCCGGCGCTACTACGCGGCGATGTCCGCGGCCGTCAACTACGCCTTCGCCAACCGGCAGATGATCGCCCACTGGATCCGCGAGGTCTTCGCCAAGGTCCTGGGAAGCTCGAAGGGGATGCGGCAGGTCTACGATGTCTGCCACAACGTCGCCAAGGTTGAGACCCATTGCGTCGCGGGAGAGCCCCGGAAGCTCTGCGTCCATCGCAAGGGCGCAACACGGAGTTTCGGGCCCGGCCGGGCGGAGATTCCGGAGGCCTACAGATCGGTAGGTCAGCCCGTCATCATCCCCGGGAGCATGGGCACGGCCTCGTATGTCCTGGTCGGGACGGAGGAGGCGGAGGAGCGGAGCTTCGGCTCGACCGCCCACGGCGCGGGGCGGGTCATGTCGCGCCACGAGGCCCTGCGGAGGTTCCGTGGCGAGAGGATCCGGGACGACCTCGCCCGGCAGGGGGTCGAGCTCAAGGCGACGAGCTGGAAAGGCGTCGCCGAGGAAGCCGCGGCGGCCTACAAGGACGTCGATGAGGTCGTTCGTGTGTCGCACGATGTCGGCATCGGGCGCCTGGTGGCCAAGGTCGTCCCCATCGGCGTCATGAAGGGCTGAGTTCAGTTCTTGCGGCGGGGCTTTCGCCCGGGGGGCTGAGCGGCCGGCCGGCGGCCGAGGAGTGCTTGGAGCCTGAGGCAGTTGAGAACGTCGCTTTGCGAGAGCCAGGCGCGCCGGGCGACGCCGAGCCCGAACCTCATCATGGACATTCCGCCCGGCGAGTGAGTGTCGGTGCCCAGGCTGATCCGCACGCCCTTCTCGCGGGCCTTTTTCAGCGCGAACTCGTCGAGGTCGAGCCGGTCGAAATAGGCGTTGAGCTCCAACGCCTTCCCATGCTCCGCCGCGGCGGCGATGACCCGGTCGAGGTCCACATCGTAGCCCTCCCGGCCGGAAATGAGTCGTCCCGTAGGGTGGGCGATGGTGTCGACGTAGGGGTTCTTCATGGCCCCGACCATGCGCTCCGTCACGTTCTTCTTGAAGCCGGAGTGGACGGCGGCGACGACGAAATCGAGCTTTTTAAGGACGGGTTCCGGACAGTCGATCGCTCCGTCGGCCAGGATGTCGGCCTCGATCCCCTTGAGAAGCCGGATGCCCCGCGCTTTCCGGTTCAGGGCGTCGATGTCGCGGATCTGGCGGAGCCGGCGGTCCGGCTCGAGGCCGTGGGCGTAGTGCGCGGCCTCGGAGTGATCGCAGACGGCGACGTACGAATAGCCGAGCTTGCGGGCCTCTTCGGCCACCGCCTCGAGCGTCATGTGGCCGTCGCTGGCCACCGTGTGAACGTGGAGGTCGCCCCGGATGTCGGCCGGCCCGACGATTTCGGGAAGGCGGCCGGCCATGGCCAGCTCGACCTCGCCCCGGTCCTCGCGCATCTCCGGGGGGATCCACGGCATGCCCAGGATGCGATAGCAATCCTCCTCTTCGCGCGCGGCAAGCCTCTTGACGCCACGGAAGACTCCGTATTCGGAGATCTTGAGGCTGCGGTCCTTGGCCAGCCCGCGGAGCTTGATGTTGTGGGCCTTCGAGCCGGTGAAGTACATGAGGGCGGCCCCGTATTCCTCCTCGCGGACGATGCGGAGGTCGACCTGGCGCTCCGTCCCCTCGGCGCGGACGACGATCGAACCCTTCGTGTCTCCCTGGGCCAGGACGCGGACCGTGCCGGGGAAACGGGAGAAATGCCCGATGAGGGCGGCGCCGTCTTTCCCGCAGGCGAGAACGTCGATGTCGCCGACCGTCTCCCGCATGCGGCGCAGAGACCCGGCGGCCGACACGCGGCTGATCCCAGGGGCTTTCGAGAGGTAGGCGATGATCTCGTCCGCGATGGCCGAGGCCTCGCAGATCGAGATGCGGCCGCTGACCCTGGCCCGGGCCTCGAGCGCCTTACGGATGTTGTCGACCTTCTTCTCGCCCATGCCGTAGAGCCCGGCCAGAGAGCCGTCGGCGATGACCCGCTCGAGGTCCCCGACGGTGTTGACGCCGAGCTTCTCGTGCATGAGATGGACGGTCTTCCCGCCGAGGCCCTGGATCTCGAGGAGGCCGAGGAGGCTCTCTGGGATTCCTTTCATGACCTCCCGGACCTTCGACATCTCCCCGGTCGCGAGATACTCCTCGATCTTTTCCGCCAGGCCGCTGCCGATACCGGGTATGGATTCGAGGCGCCCCTCCCGGGCCACGGTCTCGATGTCCTCCGTCATGTCCTGGAGAATGCGGGAGGCCTTCCGGTAGGCCACGACCTTGAACCCCGATTCGCCCTTTATCTCCAGGGCGTCGGCGATGCGGTCGAAGAGCCCGGCGATCTCCTGGTTTTTCATCGCCTCTCACCGGCTTCTAGATTAATCCAAGACGGTGCGGGATTCAAACCCCGAGCGGGGGACGGTTGACATTTCCGGCCGCCCCTCTTAACTTAGAGGCGCCCATGCGTGTCATCCTGGCCGGCTACAATGTCGACAGCACCGTCCTGGAAGAGCTCAAGAAAAACTCGCCGCGGCGCGACGACGTGACCCCGGAGACCCTCTCCGCATCCTACGCCCGGATCTCTCGCGATCCCCGTCCCGTCGACGAGCTGCGGGCCGCGGCCCGGGCCGAGGTCGAGCGGGCCCGGCGCTCGAACCGGACGATCATCTTCAAGATGGGCCACCACTCCGTGGCCGAGCACGCCGTGTTCAATTTCGACCTCATCGGTCTCAGCCGCCTGGCCATCGAAGAGATCGAGAGCTTCCGCCTCTGCTCGTTCACGGAGAAATCGCAGCGCTACATCACCCTGGGCGAGGACTTCGTCGTGCCGGGCGAGATCCGCCGCGCCGGGATGGAGGAGCCGTTCACGGCGACGATCCAAGCTCAGAACCTCCTCTACCACAGGCTCTATAACCGCCTGCGTCCCCACGTCTTCGCGAAGTTCGAAAAGGCGGCCGCCGACCCGAGAAACCACTCCGTGCTCGACGGCTGGGCGAAGGAGGACGCGCGGTACATCGCGAGCCTGGCGACCGAGGGGCAGCTGGGCCTGACTCTCAACGCCCGCAATCTCGAGCTCCTCATTCGCCGCTTCGCGGCCAAGGACAGCGAGGAAATCCGGACCCTCAACAGCCGGCTGTTCGCCCTGGCCAAGGAGATCGCGCCGTCGATCCTCCTGTTCACCGAGCCCTCGGACTTCGACGCCGGGACCTACGGAGAGGTGGGGAAGGCGGCCGCCGATTTCACCGCTGGCGGTCCTGCGATCCGGAAGAGGGGGGCCCGCAGCGTTTCCCTGGCCGGTTTCACCCCGGACGGCGACGACCGCATCCTGGCTGCACTCCTCCACACGGGTTCCCGCGATTCCTACGCCGACGGCCTCGCCCGGGTGAGGGCCGCCGGACCCGCCCAAAGGAAGGGCCTTGTCCGCCGGGCCTTCCGCTTTATGGAGTTCTACGACTTCCCCCTGCGGGAATTCGAGCACGCCGACCTGACCTATGACCTCGTCGTCTCCGCGTCCTGCTTTGCCCAGCTTAAGCGCCACCGCATGGCGACCCTGACCCGCCAACGATACGACCGGCGGCTCGGCGTCACCGTCCCGCCGTCGATCGTGGAGATCGGGGCCGAGCGGGAGTTTCTGGAAATGACCGACCGCACCAGCGAGGTCCACGCGCGGCTGGAGAAAGCCGTCGGCCCGGCGGCGGATTACGTCCTCACGAACGCCCATCGCCGCCGGGTGCTCCTCAAACTGAACGCCCGAGAGCTCTATCACGTGTCGCGGCTCCGCGAGGACGCCTCCGCGCAGTGGGAGATCCGCCGGGTGGCGGCCGAGATGTCGCGGCTGGCCAAAAAGGTCATGCCGCTCACCTGCCTGCTCCTCGGGGGCAAGGACGCCTACCCCGAGGTCTATGCCGCAGTCTTCGGCCGCCCGCCGAAGACGGCGCCCCCGCAGATCCTCGCCTAGCCGCTATTTCTTCAGGAGCTTGAAGGCGGAGTTCCAGTTGCGGGTCCGGATCGCGTGCCGGATGTAGATCAGGGCGAGCGGCTCGAGCAGGCGGGCCGCCTCGAGCCCGCCCATATCGATGACGCCCCGGCCGAAGTCGCGGCAGAGGCCAGCGACGAGCTTCTTGGCGTCGGCGTCGTCGCCGCATATGAACATGTCCGGCGGCGAGCGGACTCAGAGGGCTGAATTTGCGGGGGAGATAGCCGGCCTCGGAGCCGCCCCTGTCCCATGCTTCAAACGATGAAGACACGTCGGCCGCGGACCTCGAGGCGGCCCTCGAAGTAGAGCCGGACGGCCTGCGGATAAATCTTGTGCTCCTCGATGAGAATCCGATCGGCCAGCGTCTCTTCGGTGTCGTCCTGGAGGACGGGGACGACCGCTTGGAGGATGATGGGCCCCATATCGACCTCAGGGGCGACGAAATGGACCGTGCAGCCCGAGAAACGGACTCCCCACTCGATGGCCTTCTGCTGGACATGGAGTCCGGGGAAGGAAGGGAGGAGAGCCGGATGGATGTTGACGATACGGTGCCTGAAGGCGTCACAGAATTGTGGCGTCAGGACCCTCATGTAGCCGGCCAGGCAGATGAGGTCGATGCCCCTTTTTTCGACCTCCTGCGCGGCGGCCCGGTCGTAGTCTTCCCGGGCGGCGAAGGCCTTGGCGCTGAGGCAAGCCGTTTCGAGCCCCCATTCCCTGGCTTTCAGGAGCCCGGGGGCGTCCTCCTTGTTGGAGAAGACGAGGCCGATCTCGGCGTTGATGTCGCCCCTGCGGACGCCTTCCCGGATGGCCATGAAGTTGGAGCCCCGGCCGGAGAGGAAGACGGCGATGCGCCCTTTTTTCTTCGGGCTGCGGAACGTCGGTTCGTCCATGGTCCCTCCTTATCCGGAGGTTTTGAAGAATTCCGGGAGGCTGAGTTTCCAGGCCCGGCGGGCCTGCTCGACCCTCACCCGGACGAGTCCTCGTCCGCGGTGCCCGATGACGATCTCCTCGCCGCCGGTTTTGCCGATGACCGCGGCCCTCACTCCCGCTCCCGAGGCCAGGGAGAGGATTCGGCCGGCATTCGCCGGCCGGCAGGTGACCAGGATCCGGGACTGTGTTTCGCCGAAGAGGAGAGCGTCGGGACGGATCGCATCCTCGAGGTCCACGGAGGCACCGATTCCCTTACGGGACTGGAACGCGCATTCGGCCAGGGCGACGGCCAGCCCGCCTTCGGAAAGGTCGTGGGCCGAACGGAGAAGGCCCGCTTTGGCCGCTGCCCAGCACACGTTCTGGACTCGCTTTTCGAGGTCCAGGTCCAGCCGCGGCGGCGCGCCTCCCGTGAGCCTGAGGACCAGGCGGGCGTATTCGCTGCCGCCGAGCTCCTCCAGACTCTCTCCGATCATGATGACGGCGTCCCCGCCCGCCTTGAAGCCCGGGCTGACGGCCCGGCGGACATCCTCGATGAGGCCCACGATTCCCAGGACGGGAGTGGGCTTGATGGAGACCCCCTCGGTGTCGTTGTAGAAGCTCACGTTTCCGCCCGTGACGGGAATCTCGAAGGTCCGGCAGCCTTCGGCCAGGCCGTCGATGACACGCTCGAACTGTCCCATGACCTCGGGCTTTTCCGGGTTGCCGAAGTTCAGGCAGTTGGTGACGCCGATGGGACGGGCCCCGACGCACGCCAGGTTCCGGCACGCTTCGGCGACGGCGATCCGTGCGCCCGCCGCCGGATCGAGCGAGGTATAAAAAGGATTGCCGTCCAGGGTCACGGCGAGGGCCTTCTTCGATCCCTGGATTCTCAGGACCGCCGCGTCCGCGCCCGGCAGAAGAACGGTGTTGACCTGAACCATGTGGTCATACTGGCGGAATACCCATTCCTTGTCCGCGATCGTCGGCGACGCCAGGAGCCGGAGGACGATCCCGTTGAAGTCCGCAGGGAGCGGACGGGGAGGAGCCGGCTCGGCCTCTGTGCGGGAGGCGGGGGCGAGGCTCGGCCTTTGATAGGCCGGGCACATGTTCACGACGGCGTCGACCGGAATATCGACGACGACCTCGCCCCGGAAGCGGACCCGGACCTGGCCGCCCGACGTCACGTGCCCGATGATCGGCGCGTCAAGGTCCCACTTGCCGAAAACCTCCTGGACCCGCCTCACGTTTTCCGCCGTGGCGACGAGGAGCATGCGCTCCTGGGACTCGGAGAGCATGATCTCGTAAGGCGTCATCCCGGCCTCGCGCTGGGGGACGAGGTCGAGGTCGATCTCGATGCCCAGCGCCGCCTTGGCCGCCATTTCCGTCGTCGAGCAGGTCAGGCCGGCGGCGCCCATATCCTGGATGCCCAGGATGAGCCCCCTGTCCATGACCTCGAGGCAGGCCTCGATAAGCAGTTTCTCTTTAAAGGGGTCGCCGACCTGGACGTTGGGCCGCTTGTGCTCCGTGTCCTTGCCGAACTCGGCCGAGGCCATGGTCGCCCCGTGGATCCCGTCGCGGCCGGTCTTGGCCCCGACGTAGATGACGGGATTGCCGACGCCCTCCGCCCGGGCGTAGAAGATCTTGTCCCTTTCGGCCAAACCCAGGCAAAGAACGTTGACCAGGGGGTTGGCCGCGTAGCCGTCGTCAAAATAGACCTCGCCGCCCACAGTGGGGACGCCGACCGAGTTCCCGTAGCCGGCGATGCCCGACACGACGCCCTCCATGACCGACCGGTTTTTCGGGTCGTCGAGCGGCCCGAAACGGAGCGAGTCGAGGACGGCAATCGGCCGGGCGCCCATAGTGAAGATGTCACGGAGGATGCCCCCGACACCCGTGGCCGCCCCCTGGTAGGGCTCGATATAAGAAGGATGGTTGTGGGACTCGATCTTGAAGACGACGACCCGGCCCTCCCCGATGTCCAGGATACCGGCGTTTTCGCCGGGCCCCTGGACGACGCGAGGACCCCGGGTCGGAAGCTTCTTGAGGTGGACTTTGGAGCTCTTGTACCCGCAATGCTCGGACCACATCACGGAGAAAATGCCGAGCTCCGTCAGGTTCGGCTCCTTGCCGATGAGCTTGACGATAAGTGCGTACTCGTCTTCGGTCAGGCCGTGCTGATCGAGGAGCTTCTTGTCAACCATGGCGGCCCCCGGCCCGCGCGGCTCCAGCCCGGGGCCGGCGGCGGGCGTCGAAGCCGCGGATCAGGGATTCGAAGATGACGCGCCCGTCTTCGCTGCCGAGGAGGGCCTCGGCGGCACGCTCCGGATGGGGCATGAGCCCGAGGACGTTGCCATCCCGGCTCATGAGCCCGGCGATGTTATGGAGAGAGCCGTTGACGTTGGCCTCCTCCGTCAGGTTCCCGGCGGCGTCCGAGTAGCGGAAGACGACCTGACGGTTCTTCTCGATCGCGGCAAGGGTCCGCGGCGGCGCATAGTAGTTTCCGTCGAAGTGGGCGATGGGGATCCTGAGCACCCGGCCCTTCTTTCCGGACCGGGTGAACGGCGTCTTGTCGTTTTCGATCCGGATGTGAACATGCTGGCAGAGGAACTTCAGGCTCTTGTTGCGGAGCATCGCTCCGGGGAGGAGGCCGAGCTCGAGGAGGACCTGGAAGCCGTTGCAGATGCCCAGCACCAGTCCGCCGGACCGGGCGAAGGCCTTGACCTCGCTCATCAGCGGAGAGAACCGGGCGATGGCTCCGGACCGGAGGTAGTCTCCGTAGGAAAATCCTCCCGGGAGGACGACGCAATCGACCCCGTGGAGATCGTGGCTTTTGTGCCAGAGCAGGACCGTATCCTGCCGCATGACGTCCCTCAGGGCATGGAAGGTGTCGTAATCGCAGTTGGAGCCGGGGAACTGGACGACTCCGAACTTCATCGCGTCCCCTATTCGGCCCGGAGGAACTGCCAGGTGAATTTTTCGATGATGGGATTCGCCAGGACCTTCCGGGCGATCTCCGGGATGAGGATCTCAGCGTCCTTCCGGCTGATCCCGTCGAGCTCGATCTCGAAGACCTTGCCCTGCCGGACGTCCCTGACGCCAGAGTAGCCCATGGTGTGGAGAGCGTTCTTCACGGTCTGGCCTTGGGGGTCGAGGACGCTGTCCTTGAACGAGACGAGGATCCTAACTCTCATCGGCGAGCACCCTTTCGAAGATGAGGTCGATTTTGTCGAGATAGGGGGCCAGGGAGAAACAGCGGTCGATCTCCGCCGGCTTGAGGACCTTGGCGGCGTCTGGGTCGGAGGCGATCAGCCCGCGGAGGCCGAGGCCCTCCTTCCAGGCCTTGAGGCTGTTGCGCTGGACGATCTGGTAGGCTTCCTCCCGCGCCAGCCCTTTCCGGGTCAGGGCCAAGAGCACGCTCTGCGAGAAGATGAGCCCCCGGGTCGCGTCGATGTTGGCCCTCATCCGGTCCGGATGAACGACCCAGTGGCCGATGATGTCTGCGGCCTCGGCCAGGAGGAAGTCGACGAGGATGAAGGAGTCGGGGAAGACGACGCGCTCGGCCGAGGAGTGGGAGATGTCCCGCTCATGCCACAGGGCCACGTTTTCGAGGCCGACCTGGGCGTTGGCCCGCACGAGGCGGGCGAGCCCGGAGATCCTCTCGCAGCGGACGGGGTTTTTCTTGTGCGGCATCGATGAGGAGCCTTTCTGGCCCTCGGTGAAGGGCTCCTCGACCTCCATCACTTCCGTCCGCTGGAGATGGCGGATCTCGACGGCGAACTTTTCGACGGAGGAGGCGAGCAGGGCCAATGCGGCCAGGACCTCGGCGTGACGATCGCGTTGCAGGACCTGCGTCGAGACCCGGGCCGGCGCGAGCTTAAGCTTCCTGAGCGCCATGGTCTCGACCCTCGGATCGAGGTGAATGTACGTCCCGACGGAGCCGGAGATCCGGCCGACGGAGATCGTGTCCCGGGCCCGCTCCAGACGGCCGATGTGCCGCCGGACCTCCTCGTACCAGACCAGGATCTTGAAGCCAAAGGTCACGGGCTCGGCGTGGACGCCGTGCGTCCGTCCGATGCACACGGTCTTCCTATACCGCAGGGCCTGCTTCTTCAGCACGCGCCGGAGGTCGTGCAGCTCGCGGAGGACCAGATCGAGCGAATCCCTGATGAGGAGCGACAGGGCCGTGTCCACGATGTCGTAGGACGTGAGGCCAAGGTGGATGAACCGCGAATGGGGCCCCACGTTCTCCGCGACGGAGGTGAGGAAGGCGATGATGTCGTGCTTGACGACCTTCTCGATCTCTTCGATCCGGGGCACGGAGAAGGCGGCTTTTGCCCGGATCTCGGCGAGGGCGGATTTGGGGATCTTGTCCAGCCGCGCCCAGGCCTCACAGACAGCGATCTCGACGTCGAGCCACTTCCGGTATCTGTTCTCATCGGCCCAGACGGCGCCCATCTCGGGGCGGGTGTAGCGTTCGATCACGGCCTCATACCTCACGCGGGAGAGAGTCAAATCATATCAGCACGCGGAAGGCCTTGTCAACGCGACCGCTCCTGTCCAGAGAGCCAAGGTTTAGCTATAATATTTGTCTAAGAGGTTGTAGAGAGATGCAGGAGCGTCCGGACGAGGTGCTCGTTTCGGAGGCGCGGCAGGGAAAGGCGGACGCTTTCGCCGAGCTCGCCCGGCGCTATCAACAGAGGATATACCGGCTCGTATTCAGCATGACAAGGAACCATCCAGACAGCGACGACTTGTGTCAGGAAGTCTTCCTGACGGCGTTTAAGTCGTTGTCCGGTTTCAACCAGAGATCGAGCTTTTACACCTGGATCTACCGGATCGCCGTCAACCGCTCCCTGAATTTCCTGAAAAAGCGGGGCCGGGAAAAAGAGCGGGCGGAGTTCGACGACAACCTGGCCCTCGACGGTGTGGCCACGGCCCAGATCAGCTCGCCGGAAGGCCGTTCGATCCGCGGCGAGCTGCGCGACAGAATGCGGGCCGCCGTGGATGCCCTGCCGGCCCCCTACAAGGCGTCGTTCCTGCTGGTCGTCGACCAGGGGATGAGCCACGCGGACGCCGCCCGGGCGCTCGGCTGCTCGGAGAACACCGTGTCGTGGCGGATGCATAAGGCCCGGAAGATGCTCCAGGAGAGGCTCAGGCCTTATTTGACCGAGGCGGAACCATGAGGTGCGAAACAGCGAGGAAATGGATCTCCGACGGCCGTGACGGAGCGTTGAAGCCCGACCGGAGGCTCCGGCTCGAGCGTCACCTCAGCGGCTGCCGGGCCTGCCGGTCCTATGAAGCGGACTTGGCGCGGATCGAAGACGAGGCGAGGGCCGTCTCCGACCCCGGCCTGGCCCGGGAGGATTGGGAGGACTTCGGCCGCCGACTGGAGGCCAGGCTGGCCGCCGCTTCCGGCGGGCGGACTTCGGCGACTCCGGCGGCGCCTTTCCGCTGGAAATGGGCCTGGGCCGGCCTGCTCGTCCTAGCGGCCGTCGGGACGTATCTCGCCGTCCTTCGGCCCAGAACGGCGCCGTGGCCGGTCGTTTTATCGCCGGACGACGCGGTCGCGCAGGTTCTCCGGGACATCGGAAACAACCCAGACCTTGAAGCGGCGTTCAACCGGCAGATTCTGGTTTCGATTCAGGAATCCGTGCCGGCCCGGCCGGAAGAGGCCTTCTTCCGCTTCGAGGACAATCCGTTCGTCTGGCTGGGGATGAGCAATGAAGAGCTGCGGCTGATAGAGGCGGATTTGAAGAAGGAACCCAACCGTGGAGGTCTGTCATGAACCGACGCAAGATCGTCGCTGTCTTGTTGTTCTGCCTGATCCTCGGAACGCGGGCCCTGGCCCAGGTCCCTCAAGGAGATGCCCAGGTGAAGTCCAGGCTGAGGAACAACATCAACACCTTGAGGCTCCTTCGGCTGACCGAGGCCCTGAACCTAACGGAGGACCAGACCGCCAAGCTCTTTCCGGCCCTAACCAGGATCGACAGCGCCAAGCTCGAGCTGCAGCGCCAGATGGGCACGGAAATCCAGGATCTCAGGGTATACCTGAGCAAGGGAGACGTCCGGAACGAGGAACTGCTGGGAAGGGTCAAGACGATCAAGGAGCTCCGGCAGCAGATCCGGGCCAAGGACGAGGAAGTGGATGCCGTCCTTGACGCCAACCTGACGCCGGTCCAGAAGGCGAAATACATGCTCTTCCTGGTGGATTTCGCCCGCGGGTTGGGCGAAACGCTCAATCGGGCCCGGGGTCTTGGGGGGAAAAATTGAACGAAAGCCTTGACAAGGGGGCCGATTTCGTATAGCATATTTTTTGCGGTTCTGTATATCAGATTAACCCTCTGAAAAAGAACAACTTCGAGCTCGAGGAGAAAATTTTCTTATTTTTCACCTCTTCTCCTGTACTTCCCCGTTTTCAAAAACTTTTTTTAACGGGTGACGGAGCGCCAGCGTAGCTCAGCAGGTAGAGCGGCTGATTTGTAATCAGCGGGTCAGGGGTTCGAATCCCTTCGCTGGCTCTGAAGCGGCGATTGAACGGGCTGCCGGACGATGGAATATCCTTGCGACGAACGGAGGCTCGGGCCAAGCGGTCACAGCCGTCGAGGATGAAGCATATGGCGGGCAGGTTCCAGAGTGGCCAAATGGGGCGGGCTGTAAACCCGCTGCGGAAACGCTTCGAAGGTTCGAATCCTTCCCTGCCCATTTCCGCGGGAATAGCTCAGTTGGTAGAGCGTCAGCCTTCCAAGCTGAATGTCGCGGGTTCGAATCCCGTTTCCCGCTCTTGCTCGAGCGTGTCGGGCCCAAGTAGCTCAGTTGGCAGAGCACGTCCTTGGTAAGGACGGGGTCACCAGTTCAACTCTGGTCTTGGGCTTTTTCTTGAGATGACGGTGGTTCTTCTGGATAGGGCTCCGGAGGTGCGAGAGAGATGGCCAAGAGGAAGTTCGAAAGAACGAAGCCTCACGTCAACATCGGGACGATCGGTCATGTGGACCATGGCAAGACGACCCTGACGTCGGCCATCACGCGCGTGCTGTCACGGAGCCATGACGGCGTCGAGTTCCGGGCCTACGACCAGATCGACAACGCCCCCGAAGAGCGGGAGAGAGGAGTGACGATCAATATCGCCCACGTCGAGTACGAGACCGCGAAGAGGCATTACGCCCATATCGATTGCCCGGGCCATGCGGATTACATCAAGAACATGATCACGGGGGCGGCCCAGATGGACGGATCGATCCTGGTCGTGGCCGCCGACGACGGTCCCATGCCCCAGACACGCGAGCACATCCTGCTCGCCCGTCAGGTCAATGTCCCGGCGATCGTCGTCTTCCTGAACAAAGTGGATCTTGTCGGCGACCCGGAGATCCTGGACCTCGTGGAGCTCGAGATTCGCGACCTTCTGACGAGGTACGGCTTCCCGGGGGCCCGGACGCCGATCATTCGGGGCTCCGCGCTCCTGGCCATGCAATCCGACGGCGATCCCGGGTACGAGTGGAACGGCCGCATTCTCAAGCTCATGGAGGCTGTGGATGCGTTCGTTCCGGACCCTGTACGGGCCGTGGACAAGCCGTTCCTCATGCCGATCGAGGACGTCTTCACGATCTCCGGGCGCGGGACGGTCGTCACCGGCCGCGTCGAGCGCGGGAAGGTCGTCGTCAACGACGAGGTCGAAGTCGTGGGCTTCGGCGAAACGAAGAGGAAGACCGTGACAGGCGTCGAGATGTTCCGCAAGATCCTCGGCGAGGGGATGGCCGGCGATAACGTCGGCGTCCTCCTGCGCGGCACCGACAAGGACGAGGTCGAGCGGGGCATGGTGCTGGCGCAGCCGGATTCGATCCGGCCGCACCGGAAGTTCACGGCCGAGATCTACGTCCTGAAAAAGGAGGAGGGCGGGCGCCACACACCGTTTTTCGCCGGCTACCGGCCGCAGTTCTATTTCCGGACGACCGATGTGACCGGGTCGGTCAGGCTCCTCGACGGCAGGGAGATGGTGATGCCGGGCGACAGCGTCAACCTGGAGATCGAGCTCATCGCGGACGTGGCCATGGAAAAGGCCTTGCGCTTCGCCGTCCGCGAGGGCGGGCGGACGGTCGGCGCCGGAACGGTCACGGAGGTCCTGGAGTAGGGGTGCGGCCCAGGAGGAGCCCCCGGGAAAGGTTGGAACATGCGCGAAATCATCACGCTCCAATGCGGCGAATGCAAACGCCGGAATTACTCGACGACGAGGAACAAGAAAAAGCAGACGGACAAGCTGGAAATCAACAAGTTCTGCCCCTCCTGCCGGAAGCACACTCTTCACAAGGAAGTCAAGTAGGGGCGCGGAGCGGGAGACGGACAGGTGAGTAGCTCAATTGGTAGAGCAGCGGTCTCCAAAACCGCAGGTTGCGGGTTCGAGCCCTGCCTCACCTGCCATATGCATCGCGCGGCGCGGGGGCGGAGCGGTGAGATGGAAGACCGGAACGGCCCGGTCCGAAGACAGGGAACAGGGGTGGCCCAATGAATGACAAATTGCCCTGGTACAAACGGTTCGCGAATTTCCTGAGGGACGTCCGCTCGGAGCTCAAGAAGTCCACCTGGCCGGGCCGGACGGAGGTCATCAACACGACGATCGTGGTCATTCTGGCAACCATCTTTTTCGGCTTTTACCTGTTCTTCATGGATGTGGTTTTCTCCTGGGCCTTGAGCCAGATCAAGTCCCTGTTCGGGTGATCGAGGAATCGTATGATGGCAAAGAACTGGTATGTCGTTCATACCTACTCGGGTTTTGAGAAATTCGTGGCGGAGTCCATCAAGCAGAAGGCTGCCGAGCTCCACATCGAAGATCAGGTCGGGCAGATCATCATCCCGACCGAAGACGTCATCGAGATCCGAGGAGGCAAGAAAGTCGTCTCCACCAAGAGGTCCTATCCGGGATACATCCTCGTCGAAATGGAGATGAGCGATGAGAACTGGCTGATGATCCGCCAGGTCCCCAAGGTGACGGGCTTCGTCGGCTCCGGGCGGACCCCCACCCCCCTGAGCAAGAAGGAGGTGGGCCAGATCGTGGAGCACATGGAAACGACGTCGGAGAAGCCCAAGCCGAAGCATTCGTTCGAAAAGGGCGAGGCCGTCCGGATTATCGACGGCCCGTTTTTCAACTTCAACGGAATCGTCGAAGAGGTCAACCACGAGAGGAACACGCTGAAGGTCCTGGTCACGATCTTCGGCCGGTCCACGCCCGTGGAGCTCGAGTTCCTGCAGGTCGAGAAGCTCTAGGAGAAGCCATGTCGAAAGAAATCGTCGCCAAAGTCAAGCTGGAGATCGTTGCCGCCCAGGCGAGCCCCGCTCCTCCCGTCGGCCCCGCCCTGGGCCAGCACGGCGTCAACATCATGGAGTTCGTCCGGCAATTCAACGACCGGACCAAGCAGATGGAGGAGGGGACCGTGGTTCCGGTCCTCATCACGATTTTCAAGGACAAGTCCTTCAACTTCCTGGTCAAGACGCCCCCGGCCTCCTATCTCCTGAAGAAGGCCGCCGGGATTGCCAAGGGATCGGGAGCGCCGAACAAGGACAAGGTCGGCAAGGTCACCATGAAGCAGATCGAGGACATCGCGCGGACCAAGCTCCCCGACCTGAACGCCTACGACATCGAGGCGGCCAAGAAGATCATCGAGGGGACCGCCAGAAATATGGGACTGGAGATCGTCAGTGAGTAAACGCGGCAAGAACTACCTGAAAGCCAGAGAGCTCAAGGGGCCGGAGCTCAAGGAGTATTCCGTCGAAGAAGCCGTCGGCCTGGTCAAGAAGGGCCATTACGCCAAGTTCGACGAGTCCGTGGACGTGTCCATCCGGCTGGGGGTCAACCCCAAGTATTCCGACCAGATGGTCCGGGGCACGATCGTCCTGCCTCACGGAACGGGCAAGACGAAGAAGATCTGCGTCATCGCCTCGGGCGAGAAGATCAAGGAGGCCGAGGAGTCCGGGGCCGAGTACGCCGGGGGCGACGACCTCATCGAGAAGATCGCCGGCGGATGGATCGACTTCGACGTCGTCATCGCTACCCCCGACGTCATGAGGGGCGTCGGGAAGCTCGGCCGGATCCTGGGGACAAAGGGTTTGATGCCCAACCCCAAATCCGGCACGGTGACCTTCGACATCAAAAAGGCCGTCGAGGAGACCAAGGCCGGCAAGGTCGAGTTCCGCGTGGACAAGACGAGCATCGTGCACACCACGGTCGGGCGGGTGTCATTCCCCGAGAACAAGCTGGCCGAGAACGTCCGAACCTTCATCCAGGCCATCGTTCACGCCAAGCCGCCGGCCGCCAAGGGCAAGTACATCCGAAGCATGTTCATCTCGTCGACCATGGGGCCGTCCTTCAAGATTTCCGAGGACATCCTGGAGAAATAGGAGCCGCAGCCGTGAAGAAGGAAACCAAGAAACAGATCGTCAAGGGCCTCGAGAGCGCCTTCGCCGCGAGCGATTCGTACTACCTGGTGGATTTCAAGAGGATGAAGGTGTCCCAGTCCGTGGAACTCAGGAAGCTCCTGCGGAAGAATTCTTATTCCTTCAGGGTGGTCAAGAACCGGCTCGCCCTCAGGGCCCTGCAGGAAAACTGCCCTGAGGAGATCAAACCGCTGTTCGACCAGCCCACGGCTGTCGCCTTCGCCCCCGAGAATCCCATCGGGCTGGCCCGGATTCTCCGGGACTTTTCGGCCCAGGGAAAGGTCCTTGCGGTCAAGGCCGGCGTCCTTGAGGGCCAGTACCTGCCGTCGGCGCGCTTCGACGAGATCGCGAAGCTCGCCTCGCGGCAGGAGCTCATCGGCCGGATCGGTCTTATGATGGCTTCGCCGCTGACGCGGTTGCTGAGGACGTTCCAGGCCCCCCTGGGCCACATAGGGAACGCGCTCGGCCAGCTCGAAGGCCGCAAACAGGATGGAAGCCCAAAAAACTGAGGTCACTATGACCCAAGCCCAAATAAAGGAGACTCGTGACATGGAAAAACTCACCAAGGAACAGTTTTTCGCGCACCTGGACAACCTGACGATCCTGGAGCTCTCGGACTACATCAAGGAGTTCGAGACGCGCTACGGGATCAGCGCCGCGGCCCCCGTCATGATGGCCGGCGGAGCCGCTCCTCAGGCCGAGGCCAAGCCGGCCGAGGAGAAGACCCAGTTCAATGTCATCCTGAAATCTGTCGGCGACAAGAAGATCAACGTCATCAAAGTCGTGCGGGAAGTCACCAACCTCGGGCTCAAAGAAGCCAAGGACCTCGTCGACGGCGCTCCCAAGCCGATCAAAGAGGGCGTGACCAGGGAAGAGGCGGAAGCCATCAAGGCGAAGTTCGCCGAAGTCGGAGCCGCGATCGAACTCCAGTAATGGGCACGGCCCGCCGATCATCCATTTGCCGAAATGGAGTCAGGATACGAAAAACTCTTTCATAGAGAGTGAGCATGATTACAGAATCTAAAACGTCTTGCCGTGAGAGGGTGGATTTTTCGAAGATCAAGCAGGTCTTCCCCATGCCGAACCTTCTGGACATCCAGAATGAGTCGTACGCGGAATTCCTCCAGATGGAGCTCCTGCCCGAAGAGAGGAAGGAGACCGGCCTCCAGGCCGCGTTCAAAGATGTCTTTCCCATCTCGGACTTCAAGGAGACGACGGAGCTCGAGTTTCTCAGCTACTCAATCGGGACATGGGAGTGCAAGTGCGGGCGGCTCAAGGGGGTCGAGAACTCCCGCGCCCGCTGCAACGCCTGCGGCACCCTGCTCCCGGTGAACGCCGAGCTCACCGAGAAAGAAATCTGCCCGTTCTGCGGGGCGATGCGAAAGATCGAAATCCCCGCCTGCGACCACTGCGGCGACCGGGTGGGGCTCAAGATCAAGTACAGCGCCATGGAGTGCATCCAAAAGGGCTACACCTATTCCGTGCCGCTCAAGCTCAAGGTCCAGCTCGTGTCCTGGGAAAAGGACGCCGCCACCAAGACCAAGCGCCTCAAGCACATCAAGCAGCAGGAAGTCTATTTCGGTGATATTCCCCTAATGACGGAAAAGGGGACGTTCATCTTCAACGGGATCGAGCGGGTCGTCGTCAGCCAGCTCCAGCGGTCGCCCGGCGTGTTCTTCCGCCCGGCCGAGGCCAAAGGGTTCTTCATCGCCAAGATCATCCCGTACCGCGGGGCCTGGGTCGAGTTCGAGCACGATTCCAAGAACCTGCTTTGGGTCCGTCTGGAACGGAAAAAGAAGTTTTTAGCGACCGTCTTTCTAAGGGCCCTGGGCTTCAGCGCGGACGAAGAGATCATCAAGCTCTTTCACAAGTCCTGCAAGGTCCTTGTCGAGGACGGCAAGCTCTACTGGGAGGTGTCCGAGAACCTCGTCGGCCGGACGCCCGCGGACGACGTCACCGACGCCAAGGGCAGAAAGGTCCTGGCTCCGGCTAAAAGGAAGATCACGCCCGAGGTCTGCCAGGCCCTCCTGGAGGCCAAGGTCGGCAAGGTCCCGCTCCAGAAAAAGGAGCTCCAGACCGCCTATTCCCTAACCGCGATCAAAGGCAAGGTCCAGGTGGGCGAGGAGATCAGCGACATCCAGCTCGACCTTCTCATCGGCCGGGGCGAGCCGTTCGAGGTCTTCTACCCCGATGAGGACCGGGCCGGGCAGATCATCATCGCGACCCTGAAGAAGGACCTGCGGAAGGACACCAGCCAGGCCCTCGGCGAGATCTACCGCAAGCTGCGGCCCGGCGAGCCGCACACGATGGAGAGCGCCCACAACCTCTTTCGCAACCTGTTCTTCAATCCCCAGAAATACAATTTTTCCCGAATCGGCCGCCTCAAGTTCAACATCAAGCTCAACCTCGAGACGCCGATGGACGAGAAGACCCTCTCGCCTCTCGATTACGTCCAGGTCATCCGCTATCTGCTCAACCTCCGTTACGGGGAGGGCGCGACCGACGACATTGACCACCTGGGGAACCGCCGTGTGCGGTCCGTGGGCGAGCTCGTCGAGAACGCTTTCCGCATCGGCCTGACCCGGATGGAGCGGACGATCAAGGAGAAGATGACTGTCACATCCGACCTGGCCGCGGCCATGCCCCAGGACCTCATCAATTCCAAGCCCGTGATCGCGGCCCTCAAGGAATTCTTCGGCAGTTCGCAGCTCTCCCAGTTCATGGACCAGATCAACAGCCTGGCCGAAATCACCCACAAGCGGCGCCTGAGCGCCCTCGGGCCCGGCGGCCTCAGCCGGGAACGGGCCGGGTTCGAGGTCCGCGACATCCAGACCTCCCACTACGGGAGGATCTGCCCGGTCGAAACGCCGGAGGGCCCGAACATCGGCCTGATCTCGTCGCTGAGCTGCTACGCCCGGGTCAACAATTACGGGTTCGTCGAAACCCCCTACCGGAAGGTCCGGAACGGCCGGATCATCGATTATGTCAAAGTCCTCCATCCCGGGAGCGGGAATTACAAGGTCGGTGACATCGTCGAGAAGGACGAGATGCTCAAGGCTGTCGAGAAGCTCAAGGATCAGAAGGCCCGCCAGCTCCCCGTCGTCGAGCCCCACTGCTTTTATCTGACCGCCTGGGAGGAGGAAAAGTACAACATTGCTCAGGCGAACGCCGCCGTTGACGAGCGCGGGCGGTTCACCAGCGATCTCGTCAGCGCCCGCGAGCGGGGGAATTTCAAGTTCGTCCCCAAGGACCAGATCCACTACATCGACGTCTCCCCCAAGCAGCTCGTGTCGCTGTCGGCCGCCCTGATCCCGTTCCTGGAGCACGACGACGCCAACCGGGCCCTGATGGGGTCGAACATGCAGCGCCAGGCCGTGCCCCTAATCCGCCCGGAGTCTCCGCTCATCGGAACTGGGATCGAGGACCTCGTAGCCGTCGGTTCGGGCGACGTCATCGTCTGCCGCCGGAGCGGCGTCGTCGAGTTCGTGGACGCGGAACGGATCCTCGTCCGCGTCGACGAGAAGGAAAACCCGCGCGGCCACGAGGTCGGGACCGACCTCTACATCCTCACCAAGTTCCTCCGCACGAACCAGAACACCTCGACGAACCACCGGCCCATCGTACGCAAGGGCGAGAAGGTCGGTCGCGGCCAGGTCTTAGCCGACAGCTCCTGCACGGACGGCGGCGAGCTGGCCCTTGGGCGCAACGTCCTCTGCGCCTTCATGCCGTGGCGCGGGTACAATTACGAGGACGCGATCATCGTCAGCGAAAAGCTGATCAAGGAGGACATCTTCACGTCCCTCCACATCGTCGAAGAGACGATCGAAGCCCGGGACACCAAGCTGGGCCCTGAGGAAATCACCCGGGACATCCCCAACGTCCCCGAGAACCTCCTCCGCAACCTGGACGAGAACGGGATCGTCCGGATCGGAGCGCACGTCAAGTCCGGCGACATCCTGGTGGGCAAAGTGGCGCCGAAGGGCGAAACGCAGCTCTCCCCCGAGGAGAAGCTGCTCAAGGCCATCTTCGGGGAGAAGGCCCTGGACGTCAAGGACGCCTCCCTCTACTGCTCGCCCGGCGTCGAGGGGACGGTCATCGACGTCCGCATCTTCTCGCGCCGCGGCATCGAGAAGGGGCCGCGCGCCAAGGCCATCGAGAAGGACGAGATCGCCAAGATGAAAAGAAACCTGGACGACGAGATCGTCATCCTCGAGAACGAAAGATGGCAGAAGGTCAAGGTCCTGATCAAGGGAGAGGTCGTCGAGAAGCCTCAGAAAATCGCGGGCCAGACCCTGGAGAAGGGGACGAAGATGACGGAAAAAGTCCTGGACGGGCTGACCTTCGAGGACGCCATGAAGCTCAAGCTCGGCGAGAACGAGGAACTCGACCGCAAGATCAAGGATCTCGACAAAAAAGTCAAGAGGCAGATCGAGGCCCTCCGTGCCGTCTTCAAGGAGAAGGTCGACAACCTGAAGAAGGGCGACGAGCTCGCCCCCGGCGTCATCCAAGCCATCAAGGTCTTCATCGCCATGAAGCGCAAGCTTTCCGTGGGCGACAAGATCTCCGGCCGCCACGGGAACAAGGGCATCGTCGCCAAGATCGTCCCCGAAGAGGACATGCCCCGGCTGCCCGACGGGACGCCGGTCGAGATCGTCCTCAACCCCCTCGGCGTGCCCTCCAGAATGAACGTCGGCCAGATCCTGGAGACCCACGCCGGCTGGGCGGCCCGGAACCTGAACCTGTGGCTGTCGACGCCGGTGTTTGACGGGGCGAGCGAGGCCGAGGTCAAGAAGCTCCTCAAGGAGGCCGGCCTGCCGGAGTCGGGGAAGACGCCTCTATACGACGGCACGACCGGCGAGTTCCTCGACCAGGAGGTGACCGTCGGCTTCATTTACATGATGAAGCTCTATCACCTGGTCGATGACAAGATCCACGCCCGTTCGACCGGACCGTATTCCCTCATCACCCAGCAGCCCCTGGGCGGGAAGGCCCAGTTCGGCGGGCAGCGGTTCGGCGAGATGGAGGTCTGGGCCCTCGAAGCGTACGGGGCGGCCTACACGCTCCAGGAGCTCCTCACGGTCAAGTCCGACGACGTCGAAGGACGGGCAAAGATCTACGAAGCCATCGTCAAGGGCGATCTGGATTTCACCCCCGGGCTTCCCGAGTCCGTCAATGTGCTCATCCGCGAGCTCCAGAGCCTCTGCCTGAACGTCGAGCTCGAGAAGGGCGACAAGGAAGAAGTCCTGCCTTGGGGAATTGCCGTTCCCCAGGCCGGGAAAGGAGAATCCTAATGGAAGTCAGGGCATCGGTCGGTCCACGGTCGCGAATCGATTTCGACCGCGTCCGGATCAGCATCGCCTCCCCAGAGAAGATCAAGAGCTGGTCCTGGGGCGAGGTGACCAAGCCCGAGACCATCAACTACCGGACCTTCAAGCCGGAGAAGGACGGCCTGTTCTGCGCCAAGATCTTCGGCCCCATCAACGACTACGAATGCCTGTGCGGGAAGTACAAGAGGATGAAGTACCGGGGCATCATCTGCGAGCGGTGCGGCGTCGAGGTCACGAAATCGAAGGTGCGCCGCGAGCGGATGGGCCACATCCTGCTGGCCTCGCCCGTCGCCCACATCTGGTTCTTCAAGAGCCCCCCGAGCCGGATCGGCCTCGTCCTGGACCTGTCGATCAAGGACCTCGAAAAGGTCCTCTATTTCGAATCCTATATCGTCATCGACCCCGGCGACACCCCTCTCAAGGAGAGGCAGCTGCTCAGCGAAGAGGAGTTCAAGGACGCCCAAGAAAAATACGGCGATAAGTTCGAGTCTTCCATCGGCGCCGAGGCTATTAAGGTCCTGCTCGAGAAGGTCAGCATCCAGAAGGAGGCCGAGCGCCTGCGCAAGCTGATGAAGAAGGAGACGTCCCAGCAGCGGAAGCTCCGCTTCGCCAAGCGGCTCCGCGTCTTCAAGGCCCTCAAACGCTCCGGGAACCGCCCGGAGTGGATGGTCCTGAACGTCATCCCGGTCATTCCGCCCGACCTCCGGCCCTTGGTCCGCCTGGACGGCGGGCGTTTCGCCACGTCAGACCTCAATGACCTGTACCGCAGAGTGATCAACCGCAACAACCGGCTGAAAAAGCTCATCGAGCTCAAGGCCCCCGAGCTCATCATCCGCAACGAGAAAAGGATGCTCCAGGAGGCCGTCGACGCGCTCTTCGACAACGGGAAGCGCGGCCGCGTCCACCTGGGCGCCAACCGGAGGCCGCTGAAGTCCCTGAGCGAGGCCCTCCGCGGCAAGCAGGGCCGGTTCCGCCAGAACCTTCTCGGCAAGCGCGTGGATTACTCGGGACGGTCCGTCATCGTCGTCGGCCCCGAGCTCAAGCTGAACCAGTGCGGCCTGCCCAAAAAAATGGCCCTCGAACTCTTCAAACCGTTTATTTTCAACCGGTTGGAGAAGGAGGGCCTCGTCCCGAGCGTCAAGGTCGCCCGCGAATGGCACGAGCAGGAGCGGCCCGAGGTCTGGGACTATCTCGAGGAGGTCGTCCGGGAGCATCCGATCCTCCTCAACCGGGCGCCGACGCTGCACCGGTTGGGGATCCAGGCCTTCGAACCCATCCTCGTCGAGGGCAAGGCCATCCAGATCCACCCCCTTGTCTGTGCGGCCTTCAACGCCGACTTCGATGGCGACCAGATGGCTGTCCATATCCCGCTGTCCGTCGAGGCCCAGATTGAAGCGCAAACGCTGATGCTCTCGACCAACAACATCCTCTCCCCGGCCCACGGCCGGCCGCTGACCATCCCGAGCCAAGACATGGTCCTGGGTTGCTACTATCTCACCCTGGACAAGAAGGGACAGAAAGGGGAGGGGCGGATCTTCGCCAGCGGCGAGGAAGCCCTCCTGGCCCTGGAAAACAAGGAGATCGCCCTGCAGAGCAACATCAAGCTGCGCTTCAACGGGCCCTTCATGAATCTGGCTACGTACTATGACGATCAGGCCGTCATGACCTGCCCCATCCAGGATTTCAAGAACGAACTCGCCGAGACGACCCCGGGACGGATCATCTTCAACAACGTCCTCCCCAAGGACTTCCCCTATATCAACGGGACGTTCAGAAAAAAGGGCCTCGAGAATCTCGTCTTCTACACGTATCTGAAGGTCGGCCTGTCGCCGACGGTCGAGATCCTCGACGCCCTGAAGGAGCTCGGGTTCACCTACGCGACACGGGCCGGCTTCTCGCTGGGCATCGACGACTTCGTCATCCCGAAGGAAAAGAGCTTCCTCGTGGAAAAGGCCCAGAAGGAGGTCCAGGATATCGAGAAGCTCTACCGGGACGGCACGATCTCCTCCGGCGAGCGCTTCAACCGGGTCGTCGAGATCTGGGGAACGGTCACCGACAGGGTTTCGAATGCCATGATCGAGGAGATGCGCAAGATCAGCTTCGAAGGCAAGGAGCTGAACCCGCTCTACGTCATGGCCGACTCCGGCTCCAGGGGCAACAAGCAGCAGATCCGCCAGCTGGCCGGGATGCGCGGCCTGATGTCCAAGCCCTCGGGCGAGATCCTTGAGACGCCCATCACGGCGAACCTCCGGGAGGGCCTGAACGTGCTGCAATACTTCATCTCGACCCACGGCGCCCGCAAGGGCCTGGCCGACACGGCCCTCAAGACGGCCAATTCCGGCTACCTGACGAGGAAACTCGTCGACGTCAGCCAGGAGGTCATCGTCGACGAGCATGATTGCGGGACCCTGAAAGGGATCAACGTCTCGGCCATCGTCGAAAACGGCGAGATCATCGAGCCCTTCATCGACCGGGTCGTGGGCCGCGTGGCCCTGGAACGGGTCGTGAACCCGGACAACGGTAAGGTCATCGTGAACATGAACGAGGAGATCACGGAGCAGGCCGCCCACGAGTTCCAGAACCTGGGCATCGAGCGGGTCAAGATCCGCTCGCTCCTGACCTGCGAGTCCAAGCGCGGCGTCTGCCAGCTCTGCTACGGCCGGAGTATGGCCAGCGGGCGGATGGTCGAGCTGGGCGAGGCCGTGGGGATCGTGGCCGCCCAGTCGATCGGCGAACCCGGGACACAGCTCACCATGCGGACGTTTCACGTCGGCGGGATTGCCATGGGCGGCGCGGAAAAATCCAAGCTCGAAGCCAAGAACGACGGGGTCATCCGCTTCACCAACCTCAAGGCCGTGGAGAACAAGGAGGGCACGCTGGTCGTCGTCAACCGGAACGCCAACATCGCCGTCCTGGACCACAGGAAGCGCGAGGTCGAGCACTATCAGGTCCCGTACGGAGCCAAGGTGATGGTCCGCGACGGCGCGGAGATCAAGGCCCGTCAGGGGTTCGCGGAGTGGGACCCCTTCAATACTTTCATCCTGACCGAGGAAACGGGGTCGGTCCGCTTCCACGACGTCGTGCTCGGCGTGAGTATGGAGGAGGTCCAAGACGAGTTCACCGGGCTGATCACTCAGGTCATCATCGACCCCAAGGACGAGAAGCTCCAGCCGCAGATCGAGGTCTTGGACGAGAAACGCAAGGACGACAAGGGCCGCCCCGTCCTTCTGAGGAAGTACTTTCTGCCGTCCGGCGCGAACCTTCAGATCAAGGACGGCGAGCGGGTCTTCGCCGGCGACGTCCTGGCTAAGATCCCGCGCGAGGCTGCCCGGACCAAGGACATCACCGGAGGCCTGCCTCGGGCGGAGGAGTTGTTCGAGGCGCGGCGGCCAAAGAACCCGGCCGTCATCTCGGAGATCGACGGCACGGTCCAGATCGGAGGGCTGGTCAGGGGCTACCGTAAGATCACGGTCCGCAACGAGCGCGGCGGCGAAAAGGAATACCTGATCCCGAAGAGCGCCCACCTGAGCGTCTCCGACGGAGAGCGGATCCGCGCCGGCGACGCCCTCATGGACGGCCCGGTGAACCCCCATGATATCCTCCGCGTCCTCGGGGAAAAGGAGCTGGCCGAGTACCTCCTCAAGGAAATCCAGGCCGTCTACCGGCTCCAGGGTGTCGGCATCAACGACAAGCACATCGAGACGATCATCCGCATGATGCTGCGCTGGGTCAAAGTCGAGGAGGTCGGGGACACGGAGTTCCTGGTAGACGAGCAGGTGGACAAGTTCATCTTTCAGGAGGAAAACGAGAAGGTCATGAAGAAGAGCGGCAAGCCGGCCAAGGCCCGGCCGCTGCTCCTCGGGATCACCAAGAGCGCCCTGAGCACGGACAGCTTCATCGCCGCGGCCTCGTTCCAGGAAACGACGCGCGTCCTGACCGAGGCCAGCCTGTACGGCAAGGTGGACCATCTGAGGCGTCTGAAAGAGAACATCATCATGGGCCGGCTTATCCCGGCCGGAACGGGCTACAAGTTCTACAGGAACGTGGAGCTCAAGGAGGAGGCCCCCTCGATCTTCCCCGAAAAGGAGGAGGAAATCGTCCCCGAGGCCTGAGGGGGTCTGCCGCCTGAAAAAGTGTCGAAAAATCTTGACAGATATGGGTAATTTTGCTATGATTCGTCCATTCGCCGTGGGACTATCCCCCCAGGGATGAATAAAGCTCAATCTGGACATTGCATAGAGGAGTATTTTTAATTGCCGACCGTCAACCAACTTGTCAGAAACGGCAGGACGCTCAAGAGGTTCAAGACGAAATCTCCGGCCCTGGAGTCCTGCCCTCAGAAGCGAGGGGTCTGCACGCGCGTCTTCACGACGACGCCCAAGAAGCCGAACTCGGCCATGCGGAAGGTCGCCCGTGTGCGCTTGACCAATAACATCGAGGTCACGGGATATATTCCAGGCGTCGGGCACAATCTCCAGGAGCACTCGATCGTCCTGATCCGGGGCGGCCGGGTCAAGGACCTGCCCGGTGTCCGGTATCACATCATCCGCGGCACGCTGGACTGCGAAGGGGTTCAGAGCCGCTTCAAAGCGCGTTCCCGGTACGGGGCCAAGCGGCCCAAAGAGAAAAGGGTCGCCTAGTCGAGGAGGAACGCCATGCCGAGACGCGGAATCGTCAAAAAAAGGAAGGTCCAGCCCGATCCCTTTTACAACAGCACCGTCGTCGCCCGCTTCACCAACCTCCTGCTGAAGAAGGGGAAGAAGACGACGGCCGAGCGGATGGTCTACAACGCGATGGAAATGGTCAAGCAGAAGACCAAGGAAGACCCGCTCAAGGTCCTGGAAAAGGCCCTGGAGAACGTCCGTCCGCTGCTCGAGACAAAGTCCCGGCGCGTAGGCGGGGCCAACTACCAGGTCCCCATCGAGGTCGGGCCGGGCCGGTCGTTCTCCCTGGGCGTCCGGTGGCTCCTTCATTACGCGAGGGAGCGGAGCGGCAAGAGCATGGAAGAAAAGCTCTCGGCCGAGATCGTCGACGCTCTCAACAACCGGGGCGGGGCGATCAAGAAAAAGGAAGACACGCACAAGATGGCGGAGTCCAACCGGGCCTTCGCCCATTATAAATGGTAACCGGCTTTTGAGAGTCCTTCGAGTGATTCGGTCCGATATGGAGAGAAGGTTTTATGCGGTCATACCCGATCGAGCGAGTGAGAAACATCGGCATCATGGCCCATATCGACGCCGGGAAGACCACGACGACGGAGCGGATGCTGTACTACACGGGTGTGACCTACAAGATGGGAGAAGTGGACGAAGGGACGGCTGTGATGGACTGGATGCCCCAGGAGCAGGAGCGGGGGATCACCATCACCTCGGCCGCCACCGCGTGCGCATGGAAAGACCACCGTATCAATATCATTGATACTCCTGGTCATGTGGATTTCACCGCGGAGGTCGAGCGCTCCCTGAGAGTGCTCGACGGCGCGATAGCCATACTGTGTGGAGTTGGAGGTGTCGAGCCTCAGTCCGAGACAGTGTGGCGCCAGGCCGACAAGTATCGGGTCCCCCGCATCGTGTACATCAACAAGATGGACAGGGTCGGGGCCGAGCCCGAGAGGGCCATCGAGCAGCTCGAGGCCAGGGTGGCGGCCAAGCCCCTGCCGGTCCAGATTCCCCTCGGACGGGAAGACGGATTCCGCGGCGTGATCGACCTCATCGACCAGAAGGAGATCGACTGGGGTCCGGACATTCTGGGGCGGGATTTTGTCGTCCGGGACGTCTCGGATGAACACCGCAAAGACGTGGAGAAACAGAGGCAGAGGATGATCGAACGGTTGAGCGAGACCGACGACGCCCTGATGCAGAAGTACGTCGACGGCGTCGGCCTCACGGCGCAGGAGATCCGGGCGGCCGTCCGCCGGGGCACCATCGGTCTGCGCTTCGTCCCCATCCTCTTCGGCGCCTCCTTCCGGAACAAGGGCATCCACCCTCTCCTCGATGCCATTGTGGATTACCTGCCCTCGCCCGTGGACATCCCCCCCGTGGAGGGCCGTCATCCGAAGACCCACGCCGCGGAGATCCGGGCGGCGGCCGACGACGCTCCCTTTTCCGGGCTGGTATTCAAGATCATGACCGACCCGTTCCTCGGCAGCCTGGCCTACTTCCGGGTGTACTCCGGAAAGACCAAGCTCGGGCAGGCGGTTTACAATTCGACCAAACAGGAGGACGCGAAGCTTTCCCGCCTTTTCGAGGTCCACGCCAACAAGAAGAAGGAGATCAAGGAGATCAACGCGGGCGACATCGCCGCCCTGGCCCTGACGAAGAAGGTCGATACCGGCGACACGCTCTGCCTCCGGAGCCATCCCATCGTCCTCGAGTCGATCCGCTTCCCCGAGCCGGTCGTCTCGGCGACGATCGAGCCCAAGACCAAGGCGGCCCACGCGAAGCTCGACGCGGCCCTGCTGAAGCTCAAGCAGGAGGACCCGACGATCCAGATCGTGCCGGACCCGATGACCGGCCAGACCCTGGTCCGGGGCATGGGAGAGCTCCATCTGGAGATCCTCATGGACCGGCTGGAAAGGGAGTTCGGTGTGCAGGCCAACTTGGGCAAGCCCCAGGTCGCCTATAAGGAGACGATCCAGGTCGAGGCCGAGGGGGAAGCGAAATATTCGCGCCAGATCGGCGGGAAGGAGATCTTCGGCCACTGCGCCCTCCGCGTCGAGCCGCTCGAGAGAGGCCTCGGCTTCGAGTTCGCGGACGAGACGCGCGGCGCCGCCATCCCGAGGGAGTTCGTCGGCGACATCGAAAACGGGGTCCGAGAGGCGATCGAGGCCGGCCTTGTCGCCGGCTATCCCGTCACCGACCTCAAGGTGACCCTGACCGACGGGTCCTACCGCGAGGTGGAGTCCACCCCGCTCGCCTACAAGGTCGCCGCTTCGCTGGCGTTCCGCGAGGCCGCTAAGAAGGCGAGCCCCGCCCTCCTCGAGCCCGTTATGAAGCTCGAGGTCGTCTGCCCGGACCAGTATATGGGCGACGTCGTCGGGGACATCAACGCGCGCCGGGGCAAAATCGAGGGCATGGAGATGCGCAGCGGCTCCCGGGTCATCCGCATCCTGGTGCCGCTCGCGACCATGTTCGGGTACGCGACGGTCCTCCGGACGCTGACCCAGGGGCGGGGCGTGTTCACCATGGAGTTCTCCCAGTACGACAAGACGCCCGGCCAAGTGCAGGACGAGATCGTGGCCCGGATCGAAGGACGGACAGCGGTCCGGGACCAGGCATAGAGGGATTCGCATGGTTTTTAACCCAGAGTACGCCAACAGGAGGTGAACGATGGCGAAGGAAAAATTTGCACGGACAAAACCCCATGTCAATGTCGGGACGATCGGGCACATCGATCACGGCAAGACGACGCTGACGTCCGCCATGACGAAGATCCTGGCGACGAAAGGCCTGGCCCAGGCCAAGAGCTATGACGAAGTGGCCAAGGCCGACGCCAAGATGTTCCGCCGCGATGCAACGAAGATCCTGACCGTGGCCCTGAGCCACGTGGAATACGAGAGCGAGAAGCGGCACTACGCCCACATCGATTGCCCCGGCCACGCCGACTACATCAAGAACATGATCTCGGGCGCCGCCCAAATGGACGGCGCGATCCTGGTCGTGTCGGCGGCCGACGGGCCGATGCCCCAGACGCGGGAGCACATCCTTCTGGCGCGGCAGGTCAATGTGCCGGCGATCGTCGTGTTCATGAACAAGTGCGACCTCGTCGACGACCCGGAGATCCTGGATCTCGTCGAGCTTGAAGTCCGCGAGCTCCTGACCAAGTACCAGTTCCCGGGCGACAAGACTCCCGTCATCCGCGGCAGCGCGACCAAGGCGATGGAGGACATCACGGGCGAGGCGGGGAAGCCGATCTGGGACCTGATCCGGGCCATGGACGATTTCATCCCCGAGCCCGTGCGCGAGATCGACAAGCCGTTCCAGATGGCGATCGAGGACGTCTTCTCGATCACCGGCAGAGGGACCGTCGTGACGGGCCGCGTCGAGCGCGGCGTGGTCAAGGTCGGCGACGAAGTGGAGATCGTCGGCCTCCGGGAGACCCGGAAGACCGTCGTCACGGGCGTCGAGATGTTCCGCAAGCTCCTCGACCAGGCGCAGGCCGGCGACAACATCGGCTGCCTCCTCCGCGGCGTCGGCAAGGACGAGGTCGAACGCGGCCAGGTCCTGGCCAAGCCCGGGTCCATCACCCCGCACCGCAAGTTCAAGGCCGCGATCTACGCCCTGACCAAGGAAGAAGGCGGGCGTCACACCCCGTTCTTCAAGGGCTACCGGCCGCAGTTCTATTTCCGGACGACGGACGTCACGGGGTCGGTGAAGCTGCCCGAGAACGTCGAGATGGTCATGCCCGGCGACAGCGTCACCCTGGAGATCGAGCTCATCGCCGACGTCGCTATGGAGAAGGCTCTGCGGTTCGCCATCCGCGAGGGCGGGCGGACGGTCGGTGCCGGCACCGTGACCGAGATCATCGAGTAGGCCTTCCGCCGGCGGCGCCCCGCCGGGCGACGGAGTTCGAGAGAGATCATCGGAGAACCGAGGAACGAACGATGGAAAAAATTCGAATCAGACTGCAGTCCTTTGACCACCGCCTCCTGGACCAATCCGTGAAGGATATCGTCGTCAAGGCGAAACGGACGGGCGCAAACGTTTCGGGTCCCATCCCGCTGCCGACGCGGATCCACAAGTTCTGTGTCCTCAGGTCTCCGCACGTGGACAAGAAGTCCCGCGAGCATTTCGAGATGAGAATCCACAAGAGGCTCATCGACATCAGCGAGTACAACAACGAGACGATCGAGGAGCTCCAGAAGCTGGACCTCCCGGCCGGGATCGACGTCGAGATCCAGGCCTTCGGGACGGGAGAATGACCATGGTGGAAGGGTTGATCGGCAAGAAAATCGGCATGAGCCAGCGGTTCGACGACGACGGCAACGCCATCCCCGTCACGATCATCAAGGCCGGGCCCTGCACCGTGATCCAGAAAAAGACGCGGGAGAAGGATGGCTACGCGGCCGTCCAGCTCGGGTTCGTCGAGGAGAAGGGCGTCCGTCGGCCGGCCAGGCCCCAGGTCGGGCATTTCAAGAAATCCGGGATCCCGGTCGTCCGCAAGCTCCAGGAGGTCGGCTGCGCGGATGCTGCGAATATCAAAGAAGGAGACCAGGTCCTGGTCGATATCTTCGAGATCGGCGAGACGGTCCATGTCGTCGGCACGAGCAAGGGCAAGGGCTTCGCCGGTGTCGTCAAGCGGCACCATTTTGCGGGCGGCGACGCGGCCCACGGGTCCATGTTCCACCGGGCGCCGGGCTCGATCGGGGCCTCGTCGTTCCCCTCGCGCGTCGTTAAGGGCATGCGCATGGGCGGGCACATGGGCGACGAGCGGGTGACAGTCCGCAACCTCAGGGTCATCGAAATGGACAAGGACAACAACCTCCTCGTCGTTAAGGGCGCGGTGCCCGGGGCCCGGGGCGGATACCTGCTGATCAAGAAGGGCCGGTTCGGCGCGACGGGCGCCAGTTAGGCGGAAAGAGGGCACCATGGCCAAACTTCAGGTTTTCGATCGAAGCGGCAAGAAGGCCGCCGAACTGGACCTGCCGGCAGGCGTTTTCTCCGCTCCGGCGCGGGGGCACCTGATTTACGAAGCCGTCGTCAACTATCGGGCCAACCAGAGGCAGGGAACCGCGGCCACGAAGACCCGGGCGGCCGTCAGAGGCGGAGGGCGGAAGCCGTGGCGCCAGAAAGGCACGGGCCGGGCCCGCGTCGGCAGCACCCGCTCGCCGCTGTGGCGGAAGGGAGGCACGGTCTTCGGGCCCCAGCCGCGGGATTATTCCTATGAGCTGCCCAAAAAGGCCCGGCGCAACGCCCTGCGGTCCGTCCTTTCGGGGAAGCTCTCCGATCATCACCTCCTCGTCCTCGACGAGATCGAGATCCCTGCGCCCAAGACCAAGGAGGCAGCGACTCTGCTCAAGACATTCCAGTTGGATTCCGCACTGATCGTCGACAGCCGCGAGAACGCGAACCTCTTCCTGGCCGTGCGGAACCTGCCGGGCGTCAAAGCCGTCGACGTCCGGACGCTCAACGTCTACGACATCCTCGCCCACGAGTGGCTCGTCTTCAGCCGGCGGGCCCTGGCGTCCATCATGGAGAGGTTGAAGTGATCAAAGATCCGCACAAAATCATCCTCCGGCCGGTCATCACGGAAAAAACCACTCAGCTCAAGGACGCCCACCGGGTCGTGTGCTTCGAGGTCGCCCGCGGGGCCAACAAGATCGAGATCAAGAGGGCCGTGGAGCTCCTTTTCAAAACTAAGGTCGCACGCGTCCGGACGGAGAAAAAGACGGGCAAGGTCCGCCGCGTCGGCCGGAGCATGGGAAAGACCAAGGACTGGAAGAAGGCCTACGTCCAGCTCCGCAAGGGCGAGAAGATGATCGAATATTTCGAGGCTGTGTAACATGGGCATCAAAACATTCAGGCCAATCACGCCGGGACTGCGCCACCGCACGGGCAACCGCTATGAAGATCTCACGGGGGACCGTCCCTACGGGCCGCTGCTCGTCTCCCTGCCCAAATCCGGCGGTCGGGACAGCCGGGGGCGGCTGTCGATCCGGAACCGGGGGGGCGGGCACAAAAAGCTCTACCGGATCGTCGATTCGCGGCGGGACAAGATCGGCATTCCCGGCGTCATCGAGACGATCGAGTACGACCCCAACCGGTCCTCCTTCATCTCTCTCGTGAAGTACAGGGACGGCGAGCGTCGCTACATCCTGTCCCCGCTGGGCCTGAAGGTCGGCCAGGAGATCATCTCCTCCGAAGCCCAGGCCGACATTCTCCCGGGCAACACCATGCCCCTCCGCTTCATCCCGCTGGGCACGGTCATCCACAACATCGAGCTCCGGAAGAACAAAGGCGGACAGGTGGCCAAGTCGGCGGGCGCGGGCGCTCAGATCCTGGCGAAGGAGGGGGACTACGCCCAAGTCCGCCTGCCTTCGTCCGAGATCCGGAAGATTCATCTCGACTGCCGGGCCACGATCGGCCAGGTCGGCAATCTCGACCACCAGAACATCAGCGTCGGCAAGGCGGGCCGCAGCCGGTGGATGGGCTGGCGCCCCCATGTCCGCGGAACGGCCATGAACCCCATAGACCATCCCCACGGCGGCGGCGAGGGCCGCTCCAAGGGCGGCCGTCATCCCGTCAGCCCGGAAGGCATCCCGACCAAGGGCTACAAGACGCGGCGGAACAAGAGAACCCAGATGTTCATCGTTAGGCGGAGGAGTAAGTAACCATGAGCAGATCCCTCAGGAAGGGCCCCTTCGTGGACGCCTATCTTCTCGAGAAGGTCCAGGCGACTGATCCGCACAGCGGAAAGAGGCAGGTTATCAAGACATGGTCCCGCCGCTCGACGATCATTCCGGAGATGGTCGGGCTGACGATCGGTGTTCACAACGGGCGGAAATTCATCCCGGTCTTTGTCACTGAGAACATGGTCGGGCACAAACTCGGGGAGTTTTCCCCGACGCGGACCTTCCGGGGGCACACGACCAAGACCGCCAAACAGCTTCAGTTAGGAAAATGAGATGAGCGAGCCCAGCCACGTTTCCAGCGCCTCCGCCAGGTTCGTGAGGATGAGCCCCCAGAAGAGCCGCCTCGTCGCCGATCTCATCAGGGACCGGTACGTGGGGGAGGCCTTGACGATCCTCCGGTTCAACGACAAGCAGAAGATCAGCACCGTCCTGGAGAAGGTCCTCCGCTCGGCCATCGCCAACGCCCAGCAGAAGTCGCCCGACATCGATGTCGACAACCTGTACATCGCGGATATCCAGATCGGCGGCGGCCCGGGGGCAAAGCGGATCCGCCCGGCGCCCCAAGGGCGGGCCTACCGGATCATCAAGCGGACGAGCCACGTCCGGATCACCTTAGACGAGAAAGGGAGATAAGCGGTGGGACAGAAGACACATCCATACGGTTTCCGGCTCGGCTTCAATAAGCCCTGGGCGTCGCGGTGGTTCTCCAAGGGGGCCGAGTATGCGCGGCTCATCCACGAGGACCTCCGGATGCGCAAGGCCATCAAGGAGAAGTACTACCACGCGGGGATCGCTCAGGTGGACGTCGAGCGGGTGGGCCCCAAGATCCGGGTCATCATCCACACGGCCCGGCCGGGTATCATCATCGGCCGCGGCGGAAAGGAGATCGAGAGCCTCAAGGCTTTCCTGGAGGGCATCGCCCGCAAGGACGTCTATGTCGATATTCGCGAGGTGGACCACCCCGAGCTCAACGCCCTCCTCGTCGCGGAGGGGATCGCCGTGCAGCTCGAGAAGCGGATCGCCTACCGCCGGGCCATGCGGAAGGCCGTCGACATGGCCCTCAAAATGGGGGCCAAGGGCATCAAGGTGATGTGCTCCGGCCGGCTCGGCGGCGTCGAGATCGCCCGCACCGAGTGGTACCTGAAGGGGCAACTGCCTCTCCAGACCCTCCGGGCCGACATCGACTTCGCCTTCACCGAGGCCTTCACAACATACGGCCAGATCGGCATCAAGGTCTGGATCTACCGGGGCGACGTCGAGAAGCCGAAGATGGCCGCCCAGATGGCCGAAGTCGAGGAGATCTGACCATGCTCATGCCCAAGAAAGTCAAGTTCCGCAAGCAGCAGCGCGGCCGCATGCGGGGCAAGGCCGAGCGCGGCGGCTCTCTGTCCTTCGGGGAGTTTGGCCTGCAAGCCCTCGAGCCCTGCTGGCTGACTTCCCGGCAGATCGAGGCCGGCCGTATCACCATCACCCGGCATATGAAGAGACGAGGCAAGCTCTGGATCCGCACGTTTCCCTGGAAATCGGTCACCAAGAAGCCGACCGAGGTCCGGATGGGGAAGGGCAAGGGAGACCCGGAGATGTGGGTCGACGTCGTCCGCCCCGGCAAGATCCTGTTCGAGATCGAGGGCATCGACGAGCCGCTCGCCCGGGAAGCCATGCGCCTCGCCGCCCACAAGCTGCCGATCAAGACGCGCTTCATCTCCCGGGAAGAGAGGGAACTGCGATGAGGATGCAGGAATTGAGGGAGATGTCGGCCGACGAGCTCAAGGCCAAGGAGACGGAACTTGTGGACCAGATCTTCAAGCTCCGCTTCCAGAAAACGTCGGGGCAGCTGGAAAATCCGATGAAGATCAAGAACATCAAGAGGGACATCGCCCGCATCAAAACGCTCTTGAACGTCATGTCCCGAAAGACGGAGTAGAGAATGGACACGAAGGGACAAAAACGCAAGACCACGAAAGTCGGGACCGTCATCGGGAAGAAGATGCGGAAGACGGTCACGGTCCAGGTCGAACGCCAGGTTCGGCATCCGCTGTACAAGAAGATCCTCCGCAGAAAGAAGACCTTCCTCGTCCACGACGAGACCGAGACGTGCAAGGTCGGCGACACGGTCCGGATCATCGAGACCCGGCCCATCAGCAAGCTGAAGCGCTGGCGCGTCCTCGAAATCATCGGACTGACGTCCGGCGGCACGGACCGCGAGACGGGGGAGCGGCCATGATCCAGATGCGAACCATGCTCAGGGTCGCCGACAACTCCGGCGCGCGGAGGATCATGGCCATCACCCCCCTGGGCGGCGGCGTCGGGCGCGTGGCCCGGATCGGGGACGTCATCTCCGCGACGGTCAAGGAGGCCGACCCGGAGAGCAAGATCCCGAAGGGCAAGGTCGTCCGAGCCGTCGTCGTGCGGACCCGCAAGGAACTCCGCCGCAAGGACGGCTCGTACATCCGTTTCGAGGACAACGCGGCGGTGATCATCGATAAGGCCGGGGAGCCGGTCGGGACGCGCGTCTTTGGGCCCGTCGGACGGGAGTTGCGCGAAAGGAAGTTCACGAAGATCATCTCCCTGGCGCCGGAGGTCCTGTGATGGCTAAGATCCAGATCAAGAAGAATGACGTCGTCGTCGTCCTCAAGGGGAAAGACAAGGGCAAAACGGGCAAGGTCCTCAAGCTCTTCCCGGGCGAGAACCGGGTCATCGTCGAGAGAATCAACTTCGTCAAGCATTTCGTCAAGGCCGACCCGGGGAAAAACAGGCAGGGCGGCATCATGGAGAAGGAATCGCCGATCAGCATCTCCAACGTCTTGCTCTTCTGCGCCGGCTGCGGCCAGGGCGTCCGGGTCCGGAGCCGCGAGCTTTCGGACGGGACGAAGGCCCGGATCTGCAGCAAATGCGAGTCCCCGATCGAAAGGCAGAAATGAGGGCGCCATGAGCCGCTTATACGAACGGTACAAGAAGCAGCTCCTGCCCGAGCTCCGGAAAGAGCTCGGCATCGAGAACCCGATGGCCGTGCCTCGCCTGGAGAAGATCGTCGTCAACATGGGCGTGGGCGACGCCATCCAGAACATCAAGCTCCTGGACACGGCCAAGTCGGAGCTAGCGCTGATCACGGGGCAGTTCCCCGCCGTCGGCCGAGCCAAGAAGTCGATCTCGGCCTTCAAGCTGAGGAAGGGCCAGCCGATCGCCTGCTATGTGACCCTCCGGAGCCGAAGGATGTATGAGTTCTTCGACCGGCTGGTCAACATCGTGCTGCCCCGGGTCCGCGACTTCCGGGGCGTCTCCGACGCGGCCTTCGACGGCCGCGGCAACTACACCCTGGGCCTGCGGGACCAGCTGGTGTTCCCCGAGATCGACTACACGAAGGTCGAACGGTCGCGGGGGATGAATATCACGATCGTGACGACGGCCCGCAACAACGGGGAAGCCCTTGTCCTGCTGAGGAAGCTGGGCATGCCCTTCCGGGAGTCCTGAAAGACGAGGTGAACGTGTCGACCATTGCACGCATGGCCAAATACGCGAGACAGCCGAAGTACGAGATCCGGGTGCGCCGGCGCTGCCGCCTCTGCGGCCGCTCCCGGGGCTATTACCGGAAATTCGAGCTCTGCCGGTTGTGCTTCCGGCAGCTGGCCCTCAAGGGCGAGATCCCGGGCATCACGAAGTCGTCGTGGTGACATCGAGGAAAGGACGGAACCATGGATTCGATCGCTGATATGCTCACCCGGATTCGGAACGGCGTCGGGGCTCGGAAGCGGGAGGTCAACATCCCGTCATCCCGGATGAAGGTCGAGATCGCCAAGATCCTCAAGGAGGAAGGCTATATCCGGAACTTCAAGGTCATCGACGACAATAAGCAGGGCGTCCTGAACGTGAGCCTGAAGTACGGGGAAGACGGGACAAGCGTCATCAGCGGCATCGAGCGCGTCAGCAGGCCCGGCTGCCGGATCTATTGCACGAAGGATTCCGTGCCTCAGGTCCTGGACGGGCTCGGGCTGGTCATCGTATCGACGTCCAAGGGCGTCCTCACGGGGAAGAAATGCGAGGAGCTGGGTACGGGAGGCGAGGTCCTCTGCAGCATCTGGTGAGCGCGAGGAGAGATCAAGATGTCAAGAGTTGGAAAACGCCCCATCGCGATACCGGCGGGCGTCAGGGTGACGGTCCAGCCGGACCGGATCGAGTTCGAGGGCAAGAAGGGACGGCTGACGTCCCCCGTCTACAAGGGGATCCAGGCCAAAATGGACGATGGGCGGCTTGTCTTCTCCCGGGACGACGAGGTCAAGACGACCCGCAGCCTTCACGGCCTGTGCCGGGCCTTGGCCCACAACGCCATCCTCGGTGTCACATCGGGTTTCTCCAAGCAGCTGGAGATCGTCGGCGTCGGCTACCGGGCCAAGGTCGAGAAGAGCCGGCTCGAGATCAGCCTGGGCTATTCCCGTCCGGTCGTCTACGACATCCCGGCGGGCGTCGAGATCGTCGCCGAGAAGCCGACGCTGCTCACCGTCCGGGGCATCGACAAGCAGCAAGTGGGCCAGGTGGCGGACGACATCAAGAAGCTGCGCCTGCCGGACCCCTACAAGCAGAAGGGCGTCCGCTACGTCGGAGAGAAGTTGATCAAGAAAGAACGCAAGGCGGGGGTGGCTAGTGCTTAAGAGCAAGATCATCGCCAAGCGGGTGCGCGACGAGCGCCTCCGCAAGCGCATCCGGGACAGGGTGAAGGGGACGCCGGACCGGCCGCGCGTCCACGTCTTCAAGAGCAACGCCTACGTGTATCTACAGGTCATCGACGATTCGGCGGGCACCGTCCTCCTGACGGCCTCGACGCTCGAGAAGGACCTCAGGGAGAAATCCAAGAGCGCGAAAAACAAGAAGGTCTCCGGACTCCTCGGCGAGACGCTGGGCAAGAGGCTCAAGGCCAAGAAGATCGAGCAGGTGGTGTTTGATCGGGGGGTCTATCCCTACCATGGGCGCATCAAGGCCGTGGCCGAAGCCATGCGCAAGGAAGGCATCCGGTTCTAGGGGAGACAGGCAAGGAGGCATGAGCGTGGACGATCGAAGATTTGAAAAGGCAGTGGCCGTCGACGAGGACGGCTTCGAACTCAAGGACCAGGTCATCTCCATCCGCAGGGTCACGAAGGTCGTCAAAGGCGGCAAGAACCTGAGCTTCTCGGCTTTGGTCGCCGTCGGCAACGAGCGGGGCCGCGTGGGCATCGGCAAGGGGAAGGCCCGGGAGGTCCCGCAAGCGATCCGCAAGGGCATCGAGGTCGCCAAGAAGAACATGATCCGCGTGCCTCTCGTCGAGACGACACTGCCGCATACGGTCAAGGGGGTCGACGGGGCCGGCCTGGTGATCCTGAGGCCGGCGGCCAAGGGCACGGGTGTCATCGCCGGGGGCGCCGTGCGGGTCATCATGCAGCTCGCGGGGGTCCGGGACATCCTCACCAAGTCCCTCAAGAGCAACAACCCGATCAGCGTGGCCAACGCTACCCTGAACGCCCTTCGGCAGGTCAGGAACCCCGAGGACGTGGCCCGCAGCCGCGGAAAGGCGAAAGGTGGGCAATGACCAAACAGGCGATCAAACCCGGGAAGAAGCCGAAACGCGAGGCGAGGTCCGCGGCTCCGGCGCGCACCCTGAAGATTACGCTCATCGGGAGCCTCATCGGGTATCCCCGGCGGCAGCGGGAGGTGGCCAAGGGCCTGGGACTCCGGAAGCTCCATTCTCATGTCGTCCGCAGGGAGAGCCCGGAGATCCTCGGCATGGTCCGGAAAATCTCGCACGCTCTGAAAGTGGAGGCGGTGGAGAAGCCATGAACCTCAGCAACATGAAACCGGCCCGCGGCGCGAAAACCGCCCGGAAGAGACGGGGACGCGGGCCCGGGTCCGGACTCGGCAAGACGTCCGGCCGGGGCCACAAAGGACAGCTCTCGGGCAGCGGCTATTCCCGGAAGCGCGGCTTCGAGGGCGGCCAGATGCCCCTCGCGCGGCGTATCCCGAAGCGCGGCTTCACGAACATCTTCCGGGAGGCGTACGCGGTCGTCAACCTGGACGCCCTCTCGCGGATCGCCAAGGACGAGATCGGGATCGAGGACCTTGTCGCGTCCGGCCTGATCAAGAAGGATTCGGACCGCGTGAAAGTCCTGGGCCGCGGGGCCCTGTCCTCGCCGAAGACCATCCACGCCCACGGATTTTCCGAGTCCGCTCTGAAGAAAATCAAGGCAGGGGGCGGCAAGGCCGTCACCATCGGGAAACGCTGATGTGGGAAAGCATCCGTAACATCTTCAGCATTCCGGAGCTGCGAAAGAGGGTCATCTTCACGCTTCTCCTTCTGGCGGTCTACCGGATCGGCGGCCAGATCCCGAACCCCGGGATCAGCGCCTCCGCCCTGGCGGAGTTCTGGCAGAACCAGAGGGGCTCCCTCCTGGGCTTCATCGACATGTTCAGCGGCCGCAACATGTCGCGCATGACGATCTTCGCCCTGGGCATCATGCCCTACATCAGCTCGTCGATCATCCTCCAGCTCCTGGCCGTCGTCTGGCCTTATCTCGAGCGGCTCTCGAAAGAGGGCGAACTGGGTCGGAAAAAGATCACACAGTATACCCGCTACGGCACGATCCTCATCTGCGTCATCCAGTCCTTCGGCATCGCCGCGTTCCTCGAATCCCTAACCACTTCGACCGGCGCCAGGATCGTTCCGTCGCCGGGCTGGGGCTTCCGGCTGATGACCGTCCTGACGCTGACGACGGGGACGGTCTTCGTCATGTGGCTCGGCGAGCAGATCTCGGCCCGAGGGATCGGCAACGGCATCTCGCTCATCATCTTCGCCGGAATCGTGGTCCGGTTCCCGGCCGGCCTCAACAGCCTGCTCGGCGGCCTCCAGGGCGGAGCCATGGACCCGCTGAAGCTCATCGTCCTCATGGGCATGATGATCGTCGTCATCGCCTTCATCGTCTACGTCGAGCGCGGACAGCGCCGGATCCCCGTCTCCTACGCCAAGCGGGTCATCGGGCGGAAGGTCTACGGCGGCCAGAGCACCCACCTGCCGCTGCGGGTCAACACGGGCGGCGTCATCCCGATCATCTTCGCCGCCTCCGTCATCACCATCCCGGCGACCATCGGCCAGCTGATGAAGATCCCCGCCATCCAGTCGTTCGCGAACCAGTTCCGGCCGGGCATGCCTCTCTACGAGCTGTTCTACGTCGTGGCCATCATCTTCTTCACGTATTTCTACGTGTCCATCATCTTCAACCCCGTCGATGTCGCCGACAACCTGAGGAAATACGGCGGCTTCATCCCCGGCATCCGGCCGGGGAAGAACACCTCAGACTACATCGACGAAGTCCTCACGCGGATCACGCTCGCCGGCGCCGTCTACCTGGCCCTCGTCTCCGTCCTGCCGGATTTCTTGATCAACGGCTTCAAGTTCCAAGCCCTGCCGTGGGTCGGAACGTTCCTGGAGGCCAACCTTCCCAAGTTCATCACCCAGGGGCTGGGCATCGACTTTTATTTCGGCGGGACGTCGCTCCTGATTGTGGTCGGCGTGGCCATGGACACGATGCAGCAGATCGAGGCCCAGCTCGTCATGCGCCACTACGACGGGTTCATGCGGCGGAGCCGGATCAGAGGGAGGAGGGGATGAGGGTGATTCTCCTCGGCGCCCCCGGAAGCGGAAAAGGGTCCCTGGCCGGCCTCATCGGCGCGGCCTACGGCTTTCCCAAGATCTCGACGGGGGACCTTCTCCGGGACGCGGCGCGGGAGAAGACACCTCTCGGACTCCAGGCGGCCGCCCAGCTGGGCAAGGGTGGCCTCGTCGACGACGCGGTCGTCCTTGGGCTTCTCCGGGAACGGCTCGCCCGGCCGGACTGCCGGGCCGGGTATATCTTGGACGGCTACCCCCGCAACCTGGCCCAGGCGAAGGACCTCGAGACGCTAGACGACGGCCGCCGGGAGATCGTCTTCCTGATCGAAACCCGGGAGGCCGTGGTCATCGAAAGGCTGTCGAGCCGGAGGATATGCTCCGCGTGCCAGGCCGTCTTCAACGTGGTCACGAAGAAGCCGAGCCGGGAGGGGATCTGCGACGTCTGCGGCGGCCGGCTCGTCCAGAGAAACGACGACCGGGACGAGGTCATCGCGGAGCGGATGAAGACCCATCGTCAGAAGACCGAGCCGCTCATCTCGTTTTATCAGGGGAGAGGTATCCTCCACCGCGTCGACGGCAACGGCCGGCTCGAGGAGATCTTCTCGGCCGTCCGGCCGGTCCTGGACGCCGAAATCCGGGTCGCGGAGGCCTTTGGGAAGCGGCCATGATCATCTACAAGTCCGCGGCGGAGCTCGAGATCATGAGGCAGGCGGGGAAGATCGTTGCCCGGGTCCTGTCGGAGCTCGAGCCCCTGGCGCGGCCGGGCATCCGGACGCGTGATTTGGATCTCTACGCCGAAAAAAGATGCCGGGAGCTAGGCGCCGTGCCGGCTTTCAAGGGCTACCGGGGCTATCCGGCCTCGGTCTGCATTTCCGTGAACGAGGAGATCATCCACGGCATCCCCTCGGGCCGCCTGATTCAGGAAGGCGACATCGTCGGCCTGGATTTCGGCGTCCTTTTCGAGGATTTCTACAGCGACGCCACGATCACCGTGCCCGTCGGCCGGGTGAGCGATGAGGCCCTGAAACTCATTGCCTCGGCCCGGACGGCGTTTTTCAAGGGCTTCGAGCAGCTGAAGGAGGGCGGGCACGTGTCTGACATCTCGGCCGCGGTCCAGCGGTCTGTCGAGGCCGACGGATACTCGATCATCCGGCAGTTCGTCGGCCACGGCATCGGCCGCTCTCTCCACGAAGATCCCCAGGTCCCGAACTTCGGCGCTTCGGGGCGCGGCCCGCGGCTCAAGTCCGGTATGACGCTGGCCATAGAGCCCATGATCGCCCGGGGCGGCTGCGAGGTCGAAATCCTCGAGGACGGCTGGACCGCCGTGACGAAGGACCGGAGCCTTTCGGCCCACTACGAGCACACGGTCGCCCTGACCGAGGACGGGGCCGAGATCCTGAGCGCGGGGCCGGGCCAGGAAGCCCGGCCGCGGCAGCCGTTCCTCAAGGAGAGATCTTATGCCTAAGCAGGACATGTACGAAGCCGAGGGGGTCGTTTTGGAGACGCTGCCGAACGCCATGTTCCGGGTGGAGCTCGCGAACAAGCATGTCATCCTGGCCCACATCTCGGGGAAGATGCGCAAGCATTTCATTCGCATCCTCCCGGGGGACCGTGTCCTGGTGGAGCTCTCCCCGTACGACCTGACGAAGGGGCGCATCACGTATCGATACAAATAAGAGGACGGGACGATGAAAGTCAAAGCATCGGTGAAAAAGATCTGCCGGAACTGCAAGATCGTCCGGCGGAAGGGCGTCGTGCGAGTGATTTGCACGAACCCGCGGCACAAGCAAAGACAAGGCTGAGGCGAGGTCAACATGGCAAGAATCGCAGGCATCACGCTCCCGCCGGAGAAGAGGGTCGAGGTTGGGCTGACATACATCTACGGTATCGGCCGGTCCAAGTCGAACACCATCCTGGCCGAGGCGAAAATCGATAAGAACAAGAAAGTCAAGGCGCTGACCGAGGACGAGATCAATAAGATCCGCCAGATCATCGAAAAGCGGGAGAAGATCGAGGGCGACCTCCGCAAGGAGGTCACCATGAACATCAAGCGGCTCGTCGACATCAGCTGTTACCGGGGCCTCCGGCACAAGAAGAAACTTCCCGTCCGGGGCCAGAGGACGCGGACGAACGCCCGCACGCGGAAAGGCGTTCGCGGCTCCAAGATCAAGAAACTCAAGGAAAAGCAGGCCTAAGGAGGGATCGCGGCCATGCCCAAAGCCAAAGCCAAGAAGAAAGTGCGGAAGGAGATCGGGTACGGAGTCGCCCATATCCAGTCCACCTTCAACAATACGATCATCACGATCACGGACCATCAGGGCGGGACGCTCTGCTGGGCGAGCGCCGGCACGTCGGGCTTCAAAGGCGCCCGGAAAGGCACGCCTTTCGCCGCCCAGCTGGCGGCGAAGGGAGCGGCGACGAAGGCCAAGGAATACGGGGTCCGGTACGTCGATGTCCGCATCACCGGGCCCGGCGCGGGCCGCGAGTCCTCCATTCGCGCCCTCCAGGCCGCCGGCCTCGAGATCAAGTCGATCAAGGACGTCACCCCGATCCCGCACAACGGCTGCCGCGTCCGGCGCAGGAGGCGGGTCTGAGGCCCGAAGGAGAGGACTATGGCGAAATATCAAGCACCTGACTGCCGGCTGTGCCGGGTCGAGAAGACCAAGCTGTTCTTCAAAGGCCACAAATGCCTGACGGACAAGTGTCCCCTCGAGCGGCGGGCTTACCCCCCCGGACAGCACGGCCGGAACAGGAAGCGGATCCTGGGCTACGCGATCCAGCTCCGGGAGAAGCAGAAGCTCCGCCGGTACTACGGGATGTCGGAGAAGCAGTTCCGATTCTTCTTCGAGCGCGCCGAGCGGCAGAAGGGGATCACGGGCGAGAACCTCCTGTCGATGCTGGAGAGGCGGCTGGACAACGTCGTCTTTCTGCTGGGCTTTTCCCACTCCCGCGGCCACGCCCGCCAGCTCATCAGCCACGGACATTTCCGGGTGAACGCCCACAAGGTGGACATCCCCTCCGCCCTCGTTAAGCCCGGCGACCTCATTGAGTTCAAGGAGCGGACGGCCAAGAGCGAGGACATGCGGGCCATCGTCGCCGCGAACAAGACCAAGACCGTTCCCGGATGGCTCGAGGCGGACGGGGAGAACTTCAAGGGACGCGTCCTGGCGCTGCCGACGCGGCAGGACATCACCCTTCCCGTCGAAGAGCATCTGGTCGTCGAACTTTACTCCAAATGACGCCCTGAGCGGCTGCGTTCAGGACATGCCGAGAAGGAGGACACATGACGGACACAGGTTTTCAGAGGCCAAGGTATCTCGAGTGCGACAGTGAGACGCTGACCGACAAATACGGCCGTTTCCAGGCGCAGCCGTTCGAGCGAGGCTACGGTATCACGGTGGGCAACGCCCTGCGCCGGATCCTCCTCTCGTCGATCACCGGCGCGGCCATCACGGCCGTCCGCATCCGGGGCGTCCTCCACGAGTTCTCGACGATCCCCGGGGTCGTCGAGGATGTCACCGATATCATCCTTAACCTCAAAAGCATCCCCCTCAAGCTCCAGGGCGATGGCCCGAAGCGGATGACCCTGAAGAAGGCCGGTCCCGCCGTGGCCGTGTCGTCGGACATCGTCTACGACTCCGACATCGAGATCCTCAAGACCGACGTCCCCATCGCGTCGCTCGACACCGACGGGACCCTGGAGATCGAGATGATCGTCAAGAACGGCCGGGGTTACATCCCGGCCGACCAGAATTTCGACGAGGACCTGAGCCTGGACTACATCCCGCTCGATTCCTCGCATTCGCCCGTGCTGAAGGTCAATTACAGGGTCGAGCCGGCCCGCGTCGGGAAACGGATCGACTACGAGGGCCTGACCCTCGAGATCTGGACGACCGGCGCGATCCGTCCGAAGGACGCGCTCTCCCAGGCGTCGAAGATCATGCGCGACCATCTGGCGATCTTCCTGAACGTCGTCGACGAGCCGCTCGAGGTCGAGCAGGCGCCGGCCAAGAAGGATATCCCTTATCTGGCGCAGGCCGACGTCCTGGCCAAGACGATCGATCACCTGGAGCTCTCGGTGCGTTCGAACAATTGCCTCCGGGCGGCCGGCATCGAGAGGATCTACGAGCTTGTCCAGAAGACCGAGGACGACCTCCTCAAGACCAAGAACTTCGGGCGCAAGTCTCTCGCCGAGATCAAGGAGACCCTGGGGAATCTGAACCTCGGCCTCAATCTGGAGCTCCATCCCAAGCTCATCGAGCGCATCCTGGCGGAGATTAAAGAAGTCAAGACCGGCAAGGAGCAGGACGAATGAGGCATCAAGTCAAGAAGGGATACCTGGGAAGGAATACGGCCCACCGGCGGGCCCTGCTCCGCAATCTGGTGACGTCGTTCATCGAGCGTGAGCGGGTCACCACGACGCTGGCCAAGGCCAAGGCGGCCAAGCCGGTGGCCGAGAAGATGATCACCCTCGGAAAGCGGGGGACGCTTCACGCCCGGCGCCAGGCTCTGGCCTATCTGACAAAAGAGTCCGCGGTGAGGAAGCTCTTCGACGAGGTCGCCTCTCGGTTTTCGGAAAGGCCAGGCGGATACACGCGGATCGTGAAGCTCGACCGGCGGATGGGAGACGGGGCGGCGCTGGCCGTTCTGGAGCTCGTCGGCTCCGAGTATAAGAAGAAGGCCAAGAAGAAGAAGGAAGCCAAGAAACCGGCCGGAAAATAGCCGCGGCGGGCACGGACAGCCGCGATAGATGGGCCCGGCGCGGGGGGGGCCTTTTTTACCCTTTTTCCCGGCGGCGGCCGGCCGCCGCGCGCCCCGGTAGAGGCCCCGCCAATAGGGATCGGCCAGCTGGGAGATCTGCACGACCGGCTTTTCGTGCGTCGTGGCGCTGATGAACTCCCCGGCGCCGATGATCATGCCGACGTGGGTGATCTTGTCCTTTACCGGGCCGAAAAAGACCAGGTCCCCGACGGCCTCGCTGCCGTGCGGCACGTCGAGGAGCCCGCTTCCCTCGAACTGAATGTCCGCGTCCCTAAGGATGGGGATCCCCCCCATCCTGTAGATGAGCTGGGCAAAGCCTGAGCAGTCCAGGCCCAGAGGGGACATTCCGCCCCAGAGGTAGGGGAGGCCGACGAACCTCTTGGCCAAGGCGATCAGCGCCTCCGGGGCGAGCCTCGGCCAGAACATCGGCGCGTCGCGCAGCTCGCCGTCGCCATTCTGGACCCAGGCTGGGGCACCCGAAGGGAGCATGATCTCGATCCACCGCGCGTTGCGGCGGCCGCGAACCTCAAGAACGGCGCTGATCGGGGCGGCCGTGAGGGGCCTTCGCGCGGTGACGTCGGGCTCGGCGTAAACGTAA
>Ga0187771_10000009_pt1 | contig 86759 bp, 79 predicted proteins | sample 0116_SJ02_MP15_1_FD_133139 | JGI IMG/M metagenome (GOLD analysis project Ga0187771, IMG submission 133139) | Tropical peat soil microbial communities from peatlands in Department of Meta, Colombia - 0116_SJ02_MP15_10_MG | ecosystem: Environmental > Terrestrial > Soil > Wetlands > Peat | place...
CGGCCCGGGCCCGGTCAACTGCCCCCCGGCTGCGCGCGCCTGGTGGCGCCCGCTCGAGGTCTCCTACTACGACCGCAGCTACGGCCGGGACGAGTTCAACGCCGGCAACGACATCACGCTCTCGAGCTCGGACAACCTCAGCTCGTTCAACAACGTGCGGGTGACCAGCTCCTCGATGCCGTCGCCAACCATGTTCCCTGACGCCCAGGGCAACAGCCTCTTCTTCGGCGACTACAGCGGCCTGACCGCCTCCTGGAACCAGGTGAACCCGCTGTGGATGGACACCCGCGACGTCGACCTGTTCGACTGCGGGACCAACCCGCCGGCGGTGTGCACCGCCTCCGAACCGAACGGCCTGCTTGCCAGCGCCGAGAACATCTTCACCGCGAACCTGCCGGTGCGAGGACAAAACGCCCAGTAGGAAAGCGCGGAACCGCCGATAGCTGGCACGGGTGGCCCCCCGCCGGGGGCCACCCCTCGTCGCGGGCCGGGCCGCCGCTCGCCAGGCCCCGGGGCGAGAGAGCCCGTGCTGGGCACGGGTCAGCCCGGGCGCCATCGTGGCGGAGCCCAGCGCCGCCGGGGAGCGCCCCTGACCCGAAGCGGTCTCCGGCACCCCTCCGGCTACGCTCTGACCCCGATGTCCCTCAGCCTGGTCACCGAGCACCTGGTCAGCGACTATGACTACCCCCTCCGGGCCGCGGCGATCGCCCAGCGCCCGCTCCCCGACCGGGACGCCTCCCGGCTCCTGGTCATCGAGGGCACCGCGCTCAGCGACCATCACTTCCTCGAGCTTCCCGACCTGCTCCGGCCCGGGGATCTGCTGGTCGCCAACGACACCCGGGTGCGGCTGGCTCGGCTCCGGGGCCGGCGGCCCGGCGGCGGAGCCGCTGAGCTCCTGGTCCTCGGCCACCTGGGCGACAACCGCTATGCCTGCCTGACCCGGCCGGCTCGCCGGCTGCACGAAGGCACGGTGGTGGAGATAGATGCCGATCTGAGCGCCCGGGTCGAGGGTCCCGCGCCCGGCCACCCGGGGGCGCGCGTCGTCCTGTTCGAGACCGCCTCCGATCCCTCCGATGCCATCCAGCGGGCCGGCTCGGTGCCGCTGCCCCCCTACATCCGCGCTCCCCTGCGCGATCCGGACCGCTACCAGACGGTCTTCGCGGCCGGCCCGCCCGCCTCGGCGGCGGCGCCGACCGCCGGGCTCCATTTCACCGAGCGCCTTCTCGAGCAGGTGCGCGAACGCGGCATCCGCTGGGCGACCATCCGGCTCGAGGTGGGGCTCGGCACCTTCGCCCCGATGACCTCAGCTCGGGTCGAGGATCACCTCATGCATGAGGAGCACTTCTGCGTCCCCGAGGCGACGGCCCGGCAGATCGCCGAGACCCGGGAGCGCCGGGGACGCGTGGTCGCGGTGGGCAGCACCGCCGTCAGGGCCCTGGAGACGGCGGCCAGCCGGGACGGCTCGGTGCGAGCCGGGGATGCGGAGACCCGTCTTTTCATCCGCCCTGGGCACCGGTTCCGGGTGGTGGACGGCGTCCTCACCAACTTCCACCAGCCCCGCTCCAGCCTGCTGGTGATGGTGGCGGCGCTGATCGGACCCGCCTGGAGGGACGCGTACGCCCACGCCCTGGGCGGCGGCTACCGATTCCTCTCCTTCGGCGATTGCATGCTCGCCTGGCGGGCCGGCGCCCGCTCCGGACCGGAAGGCCGCGAGCCTCTGCCATGACCGTGCCGCCGAGCGCCGGAGCCGAGCCCGGTGCGCCGGGTGGCTTCACCGTTGGAGCCCGCGACGGCCGGGCTCGCACCGCAACCCTGAGGACCCTGCACGGGGACGTCCTCACCCCCGCCTTCATGCCGGTCGGAACCCAGGCCAGCGTCAAGGCGCTGCATCCGCTCGAGGTCAGGTCGGCGGGAGCCCAGATCATCCTGGCCAACGCCTACCACCTGGCGCTGCGCCCCGGTGTGGAGGTGGTGGAGGCTCTCGGCGGGCTGCACCGCTTCATGGCTTGGGACGGCCCGATCCTCACCGACTCGGGGGGCTACCAGCTGCTCTCCCTGGCAGAGGTGGCGGCGGTGGACGACGAGGCGGCCACCTTCATCTCCCCCTACGACGGCTCCCGGCTGCGGGTGAGCCCGGAGATGGCGGTGGCCCTCCAGCACCGCCTCGGCGCCGACATCATCATGTGCCTGGACCATCCGGTGTCCTGGGACGCCGCTCCGGCGCTGGCCAGCGAGGCCACCGAGCGCACCCACCGATGGGCCGAGCGCTGCCGGTCCGTGCACCCGGGCGGAGGGCGGCTCCTCTTCGGCATCGTCCAGGGGGGCTTCGACCCCTGCGCGCGTCGGGAGTCGGCGCGGCGCGTCGCCGGCCTCGGCTTCGACGGCCTGGCCATCGGCGGCCTCTCGGTGGGGGAACCGACCTCCGCGATGGTCAAGCTGACCGCGGACTGCACCGCCGAGCTCCCCGAGGATCTGCCCCGCTACTTCATGGGGCTGGGCACGGACAGGGAGCTGGTGGCCCTGGTGGAGCAGGGAGTGGACATGTTCGATTGCGTCATCCCGACGCGGCTCGCCCGCAATGGCACCGCCCTGGTTGCGGGTGGCCGGCTGTCACTGCGTCAGGCCGCGTTCCGGGAGGATCCGCGCCCGGTCGAAGCGGGTTGCCCCTGCGCCTGCTGCCGCGACTTCAGCCGCGCCTACCTGCGCCACCTCTTCGCGGCCGGTGAGATCCTGGCCCACCGCCTGCTCAGCCTCCACAACATCACCCATCTCTGCTCCCTGATGGCTGAGGTGAGGCGGGCGATCCAGGCGGGGAGCCTCGCCGAGCTGCGCGACCGGTTGGAGAGCGAGGCCGGGCGGAGACCGGAACAGGCCTGACCGACTCGAGACCCGGACGGCGGCCCACCCCGGTCGCGCCGGGCTGGCCGCGCTCCGAATACTGGGGCCTCCCGCCGCTCGTATACACTTCGCCGTCGTGAACTGGCTGCGCGTGACCAGGTGGAAGGTCGCCGCGATCATCGTGATCGTCCTGGTCGCCGTGGTCGTCGACGGCTGGGCGTGGATCTCGCGGGTGACCGTCGCCCGGACGTCGACGGTGCAGAGCTCACCGGCACCGACCGCGTCCACCTTCGCCGTGGCCAGGGGCCAGGGAGCCGCCTTCGCCTCCGGGACGGGGATCACCGTCGACGGTAATCCGGACGTCGTCAAATCGATATCCGGCGACGTGATCACCCTGGCGGCGCCGCTACCCCAGAAACCGGCGGCGGGAGCGCCGGTCAGCCAGAGCCTGGGCTTCGCCGGTCTCGGCCATCCGCTGACCTCGACCCCGTCGGTGCTCGGCTACAAGCTCTTCGTCCACAAGGGCCTGGACATCGTGGGCGGCTCGGAGCTGACCATCGCCATCTGCCAGGGGTTCAACAACCCGCCCGGCGCCGGCTGCCGCTCCGGCCCGAACACCGGCGTCTCGGTGCAGCAGGCGCAGACCGAGACCATCCCGGTGCTGCAGAACCGGGTCAACTCGCTGGGCGTCTCCGAGGCCACGGTCCAGGCCGAGGGTGACTCCCAGATCCTGGTCGAGCTTCCCGGGGTGCCGCTCTCCGAGGCTCAGAGCGTCATCGGCACCACCGCCCAACTGCACTTCGCGACCGCAGTGGCCAACGCGCCTCCGAAGGGTGCGTCCACCGACTCCAACTACTGCGGCAAGCACCCCAGCGACCAGTTCTGCCTGGATCAGCAGAACCTCTACGACGCCTCGCAGTTTGGCAACCCCCTCTACTACCCGACCAACTACCACTGGAAGATCGACAAGAACCTGCCGGCCTCCGACGTGGTCAACGCCCAGGTTGGGGTCGGCTCGGGGGCCACCGCCGGTCAGATCGCCGTCGACATCACCTTCAGCACCACCGGCGGCAGCGAGTGGAACAAGATCACCACCGCTGCCTACAACTTCTACAGCGCCAGCCAGACCGACCCGCGGGGCCAGATCGCGATCTTCCTCGACAACCAGGTGATCAGCGCGCCGTTCGTGGAGTCGGGCGGCCAGACAATCAACACCCAGATCACCGGCAACTTCAGCACCTCGACGGCCAACCGGCTGGCCGAGCAGATCAACTCCGGCGCCCTTCCCGCCGAGATCGGAACGGTGGCCTCCAACACGGTGGGCGCCACCCTGGGCCAGTCGACGGTCAACGACACCCTGCTGGCCGGCGGCGTGGGGATGATCATCGTCGTCCTCTTCATGATCGGCTACTACCGCTTCCCGGGCATCCTGGCCAGCCTGGCCCTGATCCTCTACAGCCTCATCAACCTGGCGGCCTACAAGCTGATCGGGGTGACCGTGAGCCTGGCGGGCCTGGCCGGCTTCGTCCTCTCGGTGGGCATGGCCGTCGACGCCAACGTCCTGATATTCGAACGCACCCGAGACGAGCTGCGCCACGGGAGACCGGTGGCCTCGGCGGTGGAGATCGGCTTCCGGCGGGCCTTCCCGGCGATCCGCGACAGCAACATCTCGACCGGGATCGTCTGCATCATCCTGGCCTACTTCGGCTCCGACGTGGTCAAGGGCTTCGCCATCACCCTGGGCATCGGCGTCCTGATCAGCTTCTTCAGCGCGATCCTGATCACCCAGTCGCTGCTCACCTGGGTGATGCGCTGGCGGATCGGCCGCAATCCCACCCTCTACACCCAGATCCACCAGGAGTATGTCGACAACCCGCCGGTGGGCCGGTTCGACATCGTCCGCAACCGCAACTGGTTCTTCGCGCTCTCCCTGCTCATCATCATCCCCGGCCTGCTCTCGATCATCTTCTGGCACGATCAGACCTCACCGGCGGGATTCCGGTTGGGCATCGACTTCGCCGGAGGCGACCAGATCCAGGCGACCTACGCCCGCCCGACCACGGAGACGGAGCTCCTCAGCGTCGTCAACTCCGTAGCTCCGGGGGTGCAGCCGCAGGTCCAGCCCTACAGCAACAACACCTACACGATCCAGACGCTGCCCATGGACCCGTCGACCCTGACCAGGCTCTACTCCGCCCTGGACCAGCGCTACGGGCTGACCAAGCAGAGCGTCAACTCGGTGAGCGGGACCATCGCGGGGAGCGCGGTGACCCAGGCCATCGTCCTGATCCTGATCTCATCGCTGGCCATCGCGCTGTACCTCGCCTACCAGTTCGGCAAGCAGAAGCAGGTCAATCGCTGGCGCTTCGCCGCCTGTACCTTCTTCAAGCTGCTCCACGACGTCTTCGTCCTCCTCGGGATCTGGGCGATCATCGGCCACTTCACGCCGCTCGGCCAGGTTGACAGCTACTTCGTGACCGCGGTGCTGACCGGCGTGGCCTTCTCCATCCACGACACCATCGTGGTCTTCGACCGGATCCGGGAGAACCTGAGGGCGGGGCCGCACTTCACCTTCGAACAGATCGTCAACCTCTCGACGGTGCAGACCATGACCCGGTCCCTCAACACCTCGCTGACGGTCGTCTTCGTCCTTCTGGCCCTGGTCCTCTTCGGTGGCAGCTCGATCCAGGGCTTCGTGCTCGCCCTGCTGGTCGGGATCGTGACCGGCACCTACAGCTCGATCTTCAACGCCTCCACCCTGCTGGTCGCCTGGGACAAGGCGAGGCCGCAGCAGGTCAGCGGGCGGTCCGGGCGCTCCGGCCAGCGCCGGGTGGCCGCGGCGGGAGCCGCCCGCGCCTGAAGCCGAGCCGGTGGCTGACACCCTGAAGATCGCGGCGGCGGACCGTGCCTGATCCCGACACGGCGGCGCTGGCCGACCTGCTGCGTCCCGCCCTGGAGCAGACCGGCGTGCAATTGGTCGAGGTCCAGTGGCGCGGCGGTGGCCGGGGCAGCCTGCTCCGGCTGGTGGTCGACCGCCCCGGCGGGGTCGACCTTGACGACTGCGAGCGGGCCTCCACGGCGGCGAGCGCCATCCTCGACGCCTACGACCCGATCGACGTCCCGTATTCCCTGGAGGTCTCCTCGCCCGGCGCGGAGCGTCCGATCCGCACCGAGGAGGAGTGGAGGGCGGCGGTGGGCCGGCGGGTTCACGTCCGCTTCCGCAGCCGCGAAGGCGAGCGGGTGGTCGAGGGCCGGCTTGTCGCCGCGGGCGGGCCGACGCTCGAGATAGAGGCCCGCGCCGGCAAGGGCAGGCCTCAGCCGGTCTCGGTGCCGGCGGACGCGGTGGTGGCCGCGCGCATCGCCGTGGACATCTGATGGCCAAGGCCCGCGGCCGCGCGGCCGCCTTCCGGCCGGGCGCCCATGAGCTCCTCGACGCGGTCAGCGAGCTTGCCGCGGACGCCGGGATCAGCGAGCAGGAGCTGACCGAGATCGTGGGACGGGCCATCGTGGAGACCTACCGCCGCCTGGTGGAGGACGACCCCGGGCTGTTCGCCCGGGTGGACTTCCGTCGCGGCCTGCACGACGTCCTCCGCCGGGGCGAGGGCGGCGCCGAGACCCTGATGCCCCCGCTCGGCGGTGACGCCGCGCGCCAGGCGGCCCAGGCGGTCCGGAGCGCGGTTCTCGACCGCCTCCGCAGCGCCGGTGCCGAGCGCGTGCTCCACGAGGCCGCGATGCGCCGCGGCGAGCTGATCGACGCCGTGGTGGAGAGCCGGGCGGGCGGCAGCTGGTACCTGCAGGCCGGTGACCTCACCGTGGTGCTGCCCCCCGAGGAGCAGGCGGGGGGAGAGGTTCTCATCCCGCGGCAGCACCTCAAGGTGGTCGTCCTCGAGGGCCGGATGAGGGCCAAGGACGCGGTCGTGGTGGCCTCCCGATCCCATCCCCAGCTGGTCCGCCTCCTCCTCGACCAGGAGGTCCCCGAGCTCGGCAGGGGCCAGGTCGTGATCCGCGCCATCGCACGGGAAGCCGGCCGCCGGACCAAGGTGGCGGTCGAGTCCACCGACCCCGACATCGATCCCCAGGGGGCGTGCATCGGGCCGCGCGGGATCCGCCATCGGGCGGTGACCTCGCAGCTGGGAGCCGAGCAGCTGCAGGTCGTCCGCTACGATCCCGACCCCGCACGCTACGTCGCCAACGCGTTGATCCCCGCAGCCGTGCAGGGCGTCGAGCTCGACCCGGCCACCCGGACTGCCCGAGTCACGGTCGACAGCAGCCAGCTATCCCTGGCGATCGGCCGGGGCGGGGAGAACGCCAGGCTGGCGGCCAGGCTGACCGGCTGGCGGATCGACATCGTGGGTTCGCCTCATCATGGCGGGGATGGCGAGCCGGGAGATCCAGACCCCAGCTGATCGGCCCCCGCGCGGGGAGGGATCGGGGCACGTCCCGCTGCGCAGCTGCGTCGGTTGCCGCCGCAAGCGCCCCAAGCAGGAGCTCATCCGGCTCGCCGTCGACCCGTTGGGAACGGTTATTCTGGATGCCCCCGCCCGGGCCCCCGGCCGCGGCGCCTATCTATGCCGGGACAACGGGGTCGAGTGCCTCAAGGCCGCCCGCCGGCGCCGCAGCCTGAGCCGGTCACTGCGGGTGGGGGAGAATGTCATCGATCCCGAGGTTCTGAGCGATCAGCTTGCCGGCCTCGTGAAGGAGGAGCCATCATCGCCACCACCATGAAGAAGGTCCGGCTGCCGGCCAGCATCACGGTCAAGGAACTGGCCGACCGGCTCGGCACGCCCCCCGCCCAGGTGATCACCTACCTGATGCAGAACGGGGTGATGGCGGCGCTCAACCAGCCGGTCGACTTCGACACCGCGGCCCTGGCCGCCGACCACTTCGGCTTCGAAGCGGAGTCCGAGGAGGCCGCGATCGAGGCGGCCGCGGCCGTCCCGGGCGCGACGGCTGGGGCTCGCCGTCGCCATCCCATCCTCGACCTCACGACCGAGGATCCGGCCAGCCTGGCGGCGCGCCCGCCCGTGGTGGCGGTGCTCGGTCACGTCGACCACGGCAAGACGTCCATCCTGGACAGGGTCCGGGCGACCCGGGTCGCCGCCCAGGAGGCCGGCGGGATCACCCAGAGGATCGGCGCCTACCAGGTGGAGCGCCAGGGCAGGCTGATCACCTTCATCGACACCCCGGGTCACGAGGCCTTCTCGGCGATGCGCGCTCGGGGCGCCGATGTCACCGATGTGGCCGTCCTGGTGGTTGCCGCCGACGACGGCGTCATGCCCCAGACCGACGAGGCGATCCAGCACATCCGGAGCGCCGGCGTGCCCATCGTGGTGGCTCTGAACAAGATGGACAAGGACGGCATCAACCCCGACCGGGTGCTCCAGCAGCTTGCCGAGCGCGAGGTGGTCCCGGAGAGCTACGGCGGCCAGGTGCCGGTGGTTCGCACCAGCGCCGTCACCGGGCAGGGCATCGATGACCTGCTCGACACCATCCTGGTGGTCAGTGACGTCATCAACCCGCCCCGTGCCAACCCGCGGCGGCCGGCCGCGGGCACGGTGATCGACTCGGAGCTGGAGCGCGGGCGCGGTCCGGTGGCCACCGTCCTGGTCCAGAACGGCACCCTCCGCATCGGCGACAACGTGGTGGTGGGCAAGGTCTACGGGAAGGTCCGGGCGCTCACCGACGACGCCGGGAAGCGCGTCCGGGAGGCCGGGCCCAGCAAACCGGTGCAGATCACCGGCCTCACCGACGTGGCCACCGCCGGAGACGTCCTCCAGGTCATGGACACGGAGCGCGCCGCACGGGCGCTGGCCGAGGAGCGGTCCGCCCAGGAGCGGGCCCGCATCACCCAGCCGGTGCGCCGGATCACCCTCTCCGATTTCGCCGCGGTGGAGGGCGAGACCAAGACCCTGAACCTGGTCCTGAAGGCCGAGGCCAACGGGTCTCTGGAAGCCATTCGCGGCCAGATCGTCAAGCTCGAGGATCCCAACGTCAAGATCCGGATCGTCGGGGACGGGGTGGGCGCGGTGTCGGAATCCGACGTCAACCTCGCCGCGGTCACCGGTGCCATCGTGATCGGCTTCAACGTGCGTCCCGACGAGCGAGCCCGGACCGCCGCCGACGAGCTCGGTGTCGACATCCGTTTCTACGACGTCGTCTACCAGGCGACCGAGGACATCGCGAACTCCATCAAGGGGATGTACCAGCCCACCTTCGTCGAGGTCTACCAGGGAAGGGCCGAGGTGCGCCGGGTCTTCGCGGTGGACGGTCGGCCGGCCATCGCGGGGTGCCAGGTGGTCGACGGCCGGATCACCCGCTCGGCGATCTGCCGTGTGCTCCGCGACGGGCGGGAGGTGGCTCGCGCCCGCATCGACGCCCTCAAGCGGTTCCGGGACGACGTTCGCGAGGTCGCCCGCGGCTACGAGTGCGGCATCACCCTGGAGGGTTTTGCGGACTTCGCCGAGGGCGACGTGATCGAGGCTCACGTCAGTGAGCAGCAGAACCTGTGACCCGGAACGAGAGCAGCCCCACCGTCTGATCGTGATCTCAGCCATGCCACGCCCCAAGGGCCGATTCGTGCCCGCCGTCAGCACCGGCTCCCGGCGGTCGCCCGAGCGCGGGGGTGGGAGTCGCCCAGAGCGCGTCGCCGAGCAGCTCCGGCAGGAGCTGTCCTCGCTGATGGTCACCGAGATGAAGGATCCCAGGGTCCGCCTCGCCTCGGTCTCCCGGGTGCGGGTCGCTCCAGACCTGCGCTCGGCCACGGTGATGATCTCGGCGATGGGAGACGAGGCCGAGAGGCAGGCGGTGGTCACCGCCATGCACCGCGCCGAGGGGTACCTGAGGGCCCAGCTCGGTCAGCGTCTGGAGAACCTGAGGACTCCACCCCACCTCCGCTTCGAGCTCGACGAGTCGATCGCCTACTCGGTGCGGATCAGCAGCGTGCTCCGTGACCTGGAGCGTGCCAAGGAGAGCCCATGACCCTGGCGCAGACGCGCTTCACCAGCGTCGATGACGCGGCCCAGGAGATCCGGCGGCTGATCGACGGGGCCTCGGAGATCGGCTGCCTGGCTCACAAGGACGCCGACGCTGACAGCCTCGGCTCGGCGCTGGCCTTCGCGGAGGCCCTCCGCGATATCGGCAAGAGCGCCCACACCATCGTGCCCCGGCCGCTTCCCCTGCTGCTCCGCCACCTGCCCGACTTCGACACCATTGTCGAGGACCCCCCCGCCCTGGACCTGCTCTTCACCTTCGATTGCGCCACCGTGCACCGCTTCGGGGATCGGGCCGGGTTGGTGGAGACGGTGGCTCGGGTCGTCAACGTCGACCATCACCTGAGCAACGACGGCTTCGGTGACGTCAACCTCGTCGATCCCAAGGCGAGCGCGACCGGCCAGGTCGTCTACCAGCTTCTTCGCGCCCTGGGCTGCCCGATCTCGCCCAATACCGCCACCAATCTCTATGCCGCGCTGCTCACCGACACCGGCGGCTTTCGCCACGAGAACACGACCGAAGCGGCGCTCCGCCTCGGCGCCGACCTGGTCGGCGATGGAGCCGATCCGGGCTGGGTGGCGCTGAAGAGCTACAAGTCGCGCTCGGTCCCTCAGCTGCGGCTCGAGGGGTTGGCGATAGCGCGGCTGCGATCCGAGTTCGGCGGCCGGCTCATCTGGTCCGAGGTGACCCGGGCCATGCTCGAGGAGGCCGGCGCCACCATGGAGGAGAGCGAGGGCGTCATCGACCAGCTCCAGACGGTCGAGCCGCTGAAGATCGCCCTCCTCTTCAAGGAGGCCGGCCCGGCGATGACCAAGGTCTCGGTGCGCAGCCGGGACGAGGTGGACGCCCTCGATCTGCGTGCCCTTCGGCGGTGGCGGCCACCGCCGGGCCGCCGGCGCGGAGCTCCGCGAACCCCTGGGGAGCGCGCGGGAGCGGGTGCTCGCGGTGGCGCGGGCGCAGCTCGAGCCCGACGGAGCGTGACCGCGTCGCCGCCTCACCTCGGGCCCCGGCGGAGCGATCCAGCCGCGGCGGCTGCCCAACCCGACCCCGAGGAGCCCGAGGCGCCGGCCCGCCGGCGACCCGTGTGCGGCGTCCTGCCCCTCGACAAGCAGCCCGGCCAGACATCGTTCGCCTGCGTCCAGGAGGTGCGCCGGATATTGCGTGAGCGGAAGGTCGGTCACGCCGGAACCCTGGATCCGAGCGCCCAGGGGCTGCTGCCGATCCTGGTCGGCCCGGCGACCCGGCTCGTCGACCACCTTCATCAGCAGCTGAAGCGGTACCGCTGCACCGTGCGCCTGGGCGAGCGTTCCGACACCCTCGACTCCGAGGGGCGGGTGTCTCCGGGTGCCGATGCCGCCGGTCTCGACGAGGCCGCCGTCCGGGTGGCCCTCCAGGGTTTCGTGGGCGAGATCACCCAGGTCCCGCCCATGCACTCAGCGGTGCGCCATGAGGGAGCCCACCTCTACGAGCTGGCCCGCCGGGGCGAGGAGGTGGAGCGCTCACCCCGGCCGGCCCTGATCGTCACTGCCGACCTGGTGGCGTTCCGGCCGGGGCGGGTGGCCGAGGCCGACCTCGAGGTCGAGTGCGGAAAAGGGACCTACATGCGGGTCCTCGCCGCCGACCTGGGCGACGCCCTGGGAGTCGGCGGATACCTCAGCTGGCTGGAGCGGACCCGCTACGGCGCCCTCGGCATCGCCGATGCCCACACCCTCGCCGAGGTCCGGGCCCTGGAGGATCCGACCGCGGCGCTGCTGCCCCCGGAGGTGGTGGTCGGCGACCTTCCCGCGGTGTTCCTCGGCCCTCCCGCCGCGACCCAGGTGCGCCGCGGGCAGGCGGTGTTCCTGCCCCGAGCGGCCGGCGGGCTGGTCCAGGGCGAGACACGTGCCCACACCGCGAGCGGCGAGCTGATCGCCCTGGGCGAGGTGACCGGCAACCGCTTTCAACCCACCAAGGTGCTCGCGAAGTAGGAGGCAGCGGTGGGCGGAGCGGTCCTGGAGCACGCCCTGGTCCCCGGCCGGGGACCGTTACCAGCTCCCGTCGCCTGCACAGTCGGTGTCTTCGACGGGGTCCACCGGGGGCACCAGGGGCTGCTCGGCGCGACCGTCGACGCGGCTCGTGAGCTCGGAGGCATCGCGGTGGCGGTGACCTTCGAGCCCCACCCGCGGGCGGTGCTGGATCCGGCCAGCGCTCCCCCCGAGCTGACCACGCTGGACGAGAAGCGCGACCGGCTGGCAGCGCTCGGGATCGACCGGCTGGTGGTCGTCAATTTCACCCGCGAGGTCAGCCTCTGGGGCCCCGAGGAGTTCTGCGAGCGGCTGCTGGCTCGCTTCGACCTGCGCCGCCTGGTGATCGGTCCGGGGTTCGCGCTGGGCCATGGCAGGCGGGGGGACGCCGGCTTCCTTCGCGGCTTCGGAGGGGAGCACGGCTTCGGAGTGGTCGAGGTAGCCCCGATCATGGATGACGGCAGCCCGATCTCCTCGACCCGCATCCGCGCCGCGCTGGTGAGCGGTGAGGTGGAGGAGGCCGAGAGGCTTCTCGGCTTCCCGTATTTCCTGGACGGGACCGTGGAGCGGGGCAACGCGGTGGGCCGGCGTCTCGGGTTCCCCACCGCCAACCTCGGCGTGGAACCTGGGAAGTGCCTTCCCGAGCTGGGCATCTACACCGCCTGGCTGCGGGTCCGGGGACATTGGCACGCCACCGCCGCCAGCATCGGCTACCGTCCGACCTTCGGCGGCGACCGGCTGACCGTCGAGGCGCACGCCCTGGACTTCGACGAGGACATCTACGGAGAACGAGCCAGGCTCGCCTTCTGCCACCGGCTCCGCGAGGAGCGGAACTACCCCGACGAGGCCGGCCTGATCGTCCAGATGCGGGAGGACGTCGCCGAGACCAGGCGGCGCCTGGGCCGCTCCGCCCCGCCGCCGGGGCTGTAGGAAGCCAGGTCGCCAGGGGGCTGGCGGGCGCGGCGCGGGCTCGGCGGCACCTGCCGCGGGGGCACGGCGGCCCGCCCTGCCTCAGCTCAGAACGGCCTCGACGACGACCCGCTCGGTTCCGGGGAAGTGGAGGGGGACCACGTCGCCGTCGATCGGCCGGCCGTCCACCGTCAGAGCCACCCGGTTCCCGGGGCCGTCACGGCGCACCGTGATCTCGTAGGTCGCGCCCTGGAAGCGACGCCGCGCGATGAACCCGTCCCAAGCGGCGGGGATGACGGGGGCCAGCCTGAGGCCGTGGTGGGTGGGCCGGATTCCCAGGATGCCCTGGGTCGCGGCGACGTAGGTCCACGCCGCGGCGCCGGTGAGCCAGGCGTTCCGGCCCAGGCCGAACTGGGGGTGCTCGGGCCCGCAGATGTTCTGGCAGTAGACGTACGGCTCGACGGCGGCGCGGGCGGCGTCGGCGCGGGCCAGGGGCAGCAGCTGGCGGTAGTACTCGTAGGCGCGGTCCCCCTGGCCGAGCTGAGCCGCGGCGATGATCGACCAGGCTGCCGCGTGACAGAAGATGCCCCCGTTCTCCTTGGCGCCGGGCGGGTAGGTGCTGGTGCCGGTGACCCGCGGGTCGCCGTGCTGGTAGGGGGGCGCGAGCAGGCAGAGGCCGTAGCGGGTGTCCAGCATGTCATGGGCCGACTGCATCGCTTTCTCGAGGTGCTCGAGCGGCCCGACCCGGCCGATCACCGACCAGCTCTGAGCTATCAGGTTGATCCGATGGTGGGCTTCCGCGGCGACCCCGATCGGCTGGCCCTCGTCGTCGAAGGCCCTCGCATACCACTCGCCGTCCCAGGCGCAGGCCTCGACGGCCTCCGCCATCTCCTGGTGAAGAGCTCGGAAGCGCTCGGCGTCCTCGCCGCTGCCGATGTGCTCGGAGAGCGCCGTCAGGTCGGTGAGGGCCCGGCAGAACTGCATGCCGCACCACACCGACTCGGCCAGCCCGGAGCCGTGGTCGACGTTCAGGGTGTCGTCCCAGTCGGCGAACCCGGGACGGGGCAGGCCGTGCGGGCCGCGGTTCCGGAGGGTGAAGTCGACCGCCGCCATCAAGTGCCCCCACACCGTGTCGTCCAGGTCGTCAGCCGTGGCCTCCGCGCCGGCCGGTGCCGGCTCCGGCTGGTAGGGCACGGGGCGATGGAGGAAGTCGCAGTCGGCGGTCTCCCTCAGGTAGGCGCAGGTGGCGATGATCAGCCAGAGGTGGTCGTCGCAGAACCACTGGGGCCAGCTGGGACGCTCGGCGGCATGGCCGGGCCCACCCTCGCCCGTGAGCGGGAAGAACTGGTGCCAGGTGTGGCCGTCCCGGAACTGGAGGCCCCACAGCTGCTCGAGGCGCTGTGCCGCGAGCTCGGGGACGACCTGGGCGGTGCCCAGGGTGTCCTGAGCGCTGTCCCGGGTGCCCATCCCCCGGCCCAGGCCGGTCTCGTAGCCGGAGACGAACCGCGACCAGTAGAGGGTGGTCCGGCACTGAACCGGGTTCCAGAAGTTGAGCATGGCGTCCATCAGCGGGTCGGGGGTGGTGACCGTCAGGCCTCCGAGGTAGGCGTCCCAATCAGCCCGCAGGGCGGCGAAGGCCGTGCTCACCGCCTGGGGCCCCGACCATCGGGCCAGCGTCGCCGGGACCGCCTCCGCGGACTCGGTGATCCCCTCGACATAGAGGATCCGGACGCTCTCCCCGGGCGCCAGCGACAGGTCGTGACAGAGGCAGCCGATCCCATTGCCGCGCGGGGAATCGGTGCCGGTCGGCTCTCCGGCGACGACCACGGCGGGCGTCTCCAGGGTTCCGTAGGGGCCGACGAAGACCTCGCGGTCGCAGTCGTACCCGGCGGCGGGGAGATCGGCGGCGAAGAAGGTCGTGGTCGGGCGGAACCGGGTGGTGGCCACGATCGCGTTGAGCTCGGGGCGGAACCGCGTGGTCACGATGTGGCCGCTCCAATCCAGGTTGTGCAGGTCGCCCAGGGCATCCGGGTAGCTGAACTCGACGTAGCTGAAGGTGCGCAGCCGCACCGGTCGGGGGCCGGTGTTGGTGAGGTGGAGCTCCCAGAGCTCGACCGGGCATGGTTCCTCGGGTGGAGCCGGCGGGACGAAGTAGAGGAGCTCCGAGCGCACCCCGGAGCGTTCGGTCCTGATGTGCGTGTAGCCCGCCCCGTGGCGGCACTCGTAGGAGTCGAGGGCCGCCCTCACCGGCTGCCAGGTGGCGCCCCAGAACTCCCCGGTGTCCTGCCGCCGGATGTAGACATAGCGGCCCGGCTGGTCGGCGGGGACCGCGTTGTAGCGGTACCGGCTGACCCGGCGGGCCCGCGGGTCCCGGTCGAAGGAGAAGCCCCCGCCGGTGTTCGACACGATCCCGCCGTAGCGGCCCTCGCCCAGGTAGTTGATCCAAGGGGTGGGGGTGTCCGGGCGGGTGATCACGAACTCCCGGGCGTCGCGGTCGAAGTACCCGAACTCGCTTTCCGCCAGCCGCCCGCTCACTGCCACAGCCTCCGTGCTGACGCCTGCCGCGATCGATCCCGTCGCGCCGGGACCATAGCACGCCACTCCGAGCATCGGACCGGACGCGCCACAATGCCGGGTCTGTCCGGTACGCACAGGAGGCAATCCAGTTGGCCACCCAGGGACGGCTTCGCCGGTTTCCCGACGGGTTCCTGTTCGGAACCAAGTCTTCGGCCTACCAGATGGAGGGATCGGTCGACGCCGACGGCCGGGGCAGGTCGATCTGGGACACCTTCAGCCACACGCCCGGACGGACGCGCAACGGCGACAACGGCGACATCACCGCGGACAGCTACCGCCACATCGATCAGGATCTCGACCTTCTGGGAGACCTCGGAGCCCCCGCCTACTGCTTCTCGATCGCCTGGCCGCGGGTGCAGCCCGACGGAGCGGGGCCTGCCAACCAGCGTGGCCTCGACTTCTACCGCAGGCTGGTCGAGAGCCTGCGCGGCCGCGGCATCGTCCCGGTCCCCACCCTCTTCCACTGGGACCTTCCCCAGGCTCTCCAGGACAGGGGCGGCTGGATGGCCAGAGATACCGCCCACCGCTTCGCTGAGTACGCCTCCATGGTCGCCGCGGCGCTCGGAGACGGGGTCGAGATGTGGTTCACCCACAACGAGCCGTGGTGCGCCTCCTGGGTCGCCCATGCCCGCGGAGAGCACGCACCTGGGTGGCGCGACCTCGGTGCCGCGGCCGCGGCGACCCACCACCTCCTGCTCTCCCACGGCGAGGCGGTGAGCGCGATCCGCAGCGCGGCCCCGCGTGCCCGGGTCGGCATCGACCTCAACCTTCAGCCCATCCGCCCGGCCAGCCAGGACGAGGCGGACCTGGCTGCGGCTCGGCGGGTCGACGGCAACCTCAACCGTCTCTTCCTCGACCCGGTGCTGCGCGGCGAGTACCCGGCCGACATGCTGGAGCACTACGCGGCCCGCAAGCCGGGGTTCTCGGTGATGGCGGAGGGCGACCTGGAGGTGATCTCCCAGCCCCTGGATTTCCTGGGCGTCAACTACTACGGACCCGAGACGGTCTGCGCGCCGGAGCGAATGGACGCCGCCCGCGGCGCCGGCTACTGGGTCCCCCGCGAGCCGCCCCGGGATGAGATGTACGGGGACCTGCGCATGGTCCGGTTGTTCCGCCCCGGGGTCGAGCGCACCCCCATGGACTGGGAGGTGGATCCAGCCGGGCTCACCGAGGTGCTGCTCAGGGTCAGCGCCGACTACGCACCACCGCCCATGTACGTTATGGAGAACGGCCGGGCGGCGGATGACTACGTCGACCCCGGAGGACGGATCCAGGACGTCAGCCGGATCGACTACCTCCGCTCTCACATGGGGGCGGTGCTCGACGCCGTCGAGCGGGGCGCGGACGTGCGCGGCTACTTCGTCTGGAGCCTGCTCGACAACTACGAATGGTCCCACGGCTTCAGCAAGCGGTTCGGCCTGGTCTGGGTCGACTACCCGACCGGGGCCCGGGTTCCCAAGGCGAGCTTCGGCTGGTACCGGGACACGGTGCGGGCGCGGGCCCTGGCGGATGCGTCCTGAGGCCGGCCAACCCGGCCAGGGCCCGGCTCGATGCAGCGGGTTCCAGGTTCGCACGGCCGGTCGGATGCGGCCGGGAGATGACGAGCGAGTAACGATCGGCGCGTCGGTCGGGCCCCGGGCCGGTGCGGTCACGGTAGGGTGGAGAGGTGGACAGCGATGGTTCGTCCCGGCCTTCCCTTCACCATGGCCCCCGGCTCACCCGGTTGGGTGACACGGCCAGCCTCGACAGGCGGGCGCTCCCCCTCGCCTGGGCGGCCTTCGTCGTCCTGAGCGCGGTCGACTGCCTGACCACGGTCTACGCCCTCCGCCACCAGCTCACCGAGGTCAACCCGATCGCCGCCGCCGTCTACGCCGGCGGGGGGGCCTTCGCCCTCTGGGCCTTCAAGTTCGGGGTCCTAGCGCTGATCATGCCGCTGCTGATGCGCCTGCCCCGCCGCATCGGCCTGCTGGTCGCCCTGCTCCTGGTCGCGGTGATGTGGACCAATGACGTCTCCAACGTCACCTGGATCGTCCGCGGCTGACACGCCGCCGAGGGAGGGCCGCCCCGGCCAGGGCAGCTGAGGTCCTCGCCGCCTTAACCCCGGTCCGGCCACACGGAACCCCTCGGCCGTCCGTACCATCTCACCCCGATGCCGCGAGCCGGGGAGCCTCCGACGCTGGTCGTGGTCAACCCGCGGAGCGCCGGAGGCAGAACCGAGCGCCGCTGGGCCGAGATCCAGCGCGCCCTCCAGCGGTCCGGCGTCCGGCTCAGCTTCCACCTCACCCTGGGCACCGGTGACGCCACCCTGCTCACCCGCCAGGCGATCGCCGACGAAGGCATCCGCAGGGTGGTGGCGGTGGGCGGGGACGGTACCGTCAACGAGGTCGTCAACGGCTGCTTCGCAGAGGACGGCACGCTGCTCGGCGACGACCTCACCGTCGGCCTCATCGCCAGCGGAACCGCCGGCGACTTCCGGCGCACCCTGGGGCTGCCCGACGACCCGGTGATAGCGGCGCGGGTGCTGGCGGCGGGGACGACACGCCGGCTCGACGTCGGCCGGGTCACCCTGGCCGGCGGCGCACACCGGTACTTCGCTAACATCGCCTCCTGCGGCATCAGCGCCGACGTGGTCGCCAGGGTTGACCGGCACCGACCCGCCTGGGGCCGGCTGCGCACCGCCAGCTTCCTCGCCGCGGCCCTGGCCAGCCTGGCCACCTACCGCAACCGCGAGGTCCTGGTGACCGTCGACTCGGAGGTGCGACCCCGCCGGATCCAGCAGGTCGTGATGGCCAACAGCCGCTGGTTCGGCGCGGGAATGATGATCGCGCCGCTGGCCCGCCCCGACGACGGGCTGCTCGACGTGGTCACGGTCGGCGACATCTCCCGTCTCGCCTCCATCCTGGCGCTGCCCCGGCTGTACCGGGGGCGGCACCTCACCCTGCCGGAGGTCGAGCACACCCGGGCGAGGTCGGTGCGGATCGAGCCGAGCGGGGGGGAGGACCCACCGCTGCTCGAAGCCGACGGGGAGCTCCTCGGCCCGGCCCCCGCCGAGGTCACCATCCTGCCCGGGGCGCTGCGCTTCTCCGCTCCGAACCATGCCGGCTGAGGCCGAGCGCCGCGCTCCGCTGCCCCTGGTTCTGGGCTACCGGGCGGTCCCCCGCTCCACGCTCGAGCCCTGAGGCTCGGCGCTCCGCTCCGTCGTGCCTGTTAGACTGGCGCCGACCGACGGAGGGCCCGGCCATGGATCGCATGACCGCACCCAGGCCCCGCTCCCCGTCCGGCGACTGGCCCCACGGCCCACCTGGAGTGACACCTTGCCCGAGCTTCGAACCAAGACCGAGATCATCGCCGAGCACCGGCGCCACGAGACGGACACGGGGTCACCCGAGGTGCAGATCGCCGTCCTCAGCGAGCGGATCGGGGGGCTCACCGAGCACCTGCGGGGCCATCCCCGGGACCACGCCTCGCGGCGCGGGCTGCTCAAGATGGTCGGCCGCCGCCGCCACCTCCTCGACTACCTGGCTCGGACCGATGTCGAGCGCTACCGCTCGATCATTGCCCAGCTCGGGCTGCGCCGATAGTGCACGGCGCCTCCGACCAGCTGTCACCGCGGGGCAAGACCAGCGTCCCAGCCCGGCCGCTCAGCGGCACTGGGCGGATCGCGTCCATCCCACGCAGAGGAGACCAGCCAAGCCTCGACTGAGCCCATCGGCTCGTCCTCACCAACTCAGGCCCAGGCCGCCGGCGCGAGCAACCGAGCCGGGCGGTGAGACGTTGGGGACTGGACCCCGACCGCAGGGAGACCGCGGCACCCGGGAGGGATGCGCGAACCCGGCGGCGCCGGCTTCCAGCCTCCACCGCCTCACCTCCGGAGTCCCGCCCGATGCCACCGGGCCGCACCCGGAGAACTCATGACTCAACCGCAACCCAAGACTTTCACCACCGACTTCGCCGGCCAGCCGCTGACCGTGGAGACCGGACACATCGCCGAACAGGCCAACGGAGCCCTGCTGATCCGCTGCCGGGACACCGTGGTCCTGGTCACGGCCGCGGCTAGCAAGGCTCCCCGCGAGGGCATCGACTTCTTCCCGCTCACCTGCGACTACGAGGAGAAGCTGTACGCCGCGGGGCGCATCCCAGGCAGCTTCCCGCGCCGTGAGGGACGCCCCAGCGAGGCCGCCATCCTGGCCAGCCGGATGATCGACCGGCCGATGCGGCCGCTCTTCCCCAAGGACTTCCGCAACGACGTCCAGCTGGTGGCGACCGTGCTCTCCGCCGACCAGGAGCAGGACCCGGCGACCCTGGCGGTCACCGGCGCCTCACTGGCCCTGCAGATCAGCGACATCCCGCACCAGGGACCGGTCGGCTGCCTGCGGGTCGGGCTGATCGACGGTCAGTTGATCCTCAATCCGAGCCTGCCCCAGCTCGGCGACTCCGACCTCGACCTGGTGGTCGCCGGCACCGGAGACGCCATCACCATGGTCGAGGCGGGGGCCCACCAGGTGCCCGAGGAGACCATGCTCCAGGCCCTCCGGCTGGCCCACGACGAGATCAAGCGCCTGGTCGAGTTCCAGCTCCACATCCGCGAGAGCGTGGGGCCCAAGCCGGTGATGGACTACCCGCGCTGGGTGGTCGAGCCCGAGGTGGCCGACGCGGTCCACGCGCTGGTCGAGGGCCGGATCGGAGACGCCGCCCGCAACCCCGACAAGCCGGCCCGGGAGGCGGCGATCGACGCCCTTCGCGAGGAGGTCCAGAGCCGTCTCGCCGAGCGCTTGCCGGCCGCCGCGGCGGAGATCGGCCGAGCTTTCGAGACCGAGCTCAAGAAGGCGGTCCGGCACGCCATCCTGGCCGAAGGGGTGCGCCCCGACGGCCGCCGAACCGACGAGATCCGGCCGATCTGGTGCCGGGTGGGGGTGCTGCCCCGTACCCATGGCAGTGCCCTCTTCACCCGCGGCCAGACCCAGGCGCTCTCGATCGTCACCCTCGGCTCGGGCCAGGACCAGCAGAAGCTGGACGGGCTGGGGCTCGAGGAGTTCAAGCGCTACATGCACCACTACAACTTCCCGCCCTTCTCGGTGGGCGAGGCGCGCCCGCTGCGCTCGCCGGGACGCCGGGAGATCGGCCACGGCGCCCTGGCCGAGCGGGCCGTCTACAACGTCATGCCCGATGATGAGGCGTTCCCCTACGTGGTCCGGGTGGTCACCGAGATCCTGAGCAGCAACGGCTCGACCTCGATGGCCTCGGTCTGCGGCTCCTCGCTGGCCCTGATGGACGCCGGGGTGCCCCTGGACGCACCGGTGGGCGGCATCGCCATGGGCCTGATCACCGACGAGGACGGCGGCCGGGCCGCCATCCTGAGCGACATCCAGGGCATGGAGGACGCCCTCGGCGACATGGACTTCAAGGTCGCCGGCACCGAGCGGGGCATCACCGCCCTGCAGATGGACATCAAGATCCGCGGCCTGACCTGGGACCTGCTGGAGCGCGCCCTGGCCCAGGCCCGGGTGGGTCGGATCCACATCCTCGGCAAGATGGCCGAGGCCCTGCCGGCGCCGCGCCCCGAGATGAGCCCGTGGGCGCCGCGCATCGACACCATCCAGATCAACCCCGACAAGATCCGCGAGGTCATCGGCCCCGGTGGCAAGACCATCCGCAAGATCGTCGAGGAGACCGGCGCCCAGATCGACATCGAGGATGACGGCCGGGTGTTCATCGCCAGCCCCGACGCCACGGCTCGGGAGCAGGCCATGTCGATGATCCGCGACCTGACCGACGAGATCGAGGTGGGCCGGATCTACAAGGGCCGCGTCACCCGGCTGATGGGCTTTGGCGCGTTCGTCGAGATCCTGCCCAAGAAGGAGGGCCTGGTCCGGATCGGGAACCTCGCCGAGCACCGGGTGGAGAAGGTCGAGGACGTGGTCGCGATCGGGGACGAGATCATGGTCAAGGTCATCGAGATCGACGACCGCGGCCGGATCAACCTCTCGCGCCGCGAGGCGATCCGCGAGCTGGCCAGCCGCCAGGCTGAGGCGGCCGGGGCGGGGAGCGCCAGCCCGGCCTGATCCTCCAACCGATACAATCCGCCGACCATGCCTGCGGGTCCCAGCGTCGCCCTGGTCGGCGCCACCGGAGCGGCCGGGTCCACCGTGCTTCGGGTCCTGGAGGACCGCCGCTTCCCGGTGGGGGAGCTCCGGGTCCTCGCCTCACCGAGGAGCGACGGCGTCCTGGTCCGCTTCCGCGACGAGGAGCTGCGGGTCTCGGCGGTCGGGCCGGCGGGGATCGCCGGCTGCGACATCGTGTTCTTCGCGGCCGGCTCGGCGACCTCCCGGGAGTACTGCCCGATGGTGGCCGAGGGCGGCGGCGTGGCCGTCGACAAGTCGAGCTTCTACCGGATGGACCCGGCCGTCCCCCTGGTGGTTCCCGAGGTCAACGCCGAGAAGCTCAGGGAGCACCGGGGGATCGTGGCCAACCCGAATTGCGTGGCCATTCCCCTGGCGGTGGCCCTGGCACCGCTGCACCGCGCCTTCGGCCTCCGGCACCTGACCGTCTCCACCTACCAGGCGGCGAGCGGGGCGGGCAAGCGGCTGGTCACCGAGCTGGAGGCCCAGGCGCAGGATGACGCCGCCGGGCGCCCGCCGGCGCACGAGTTCTACCCGCACGTCCTCCACGGCAACGTCATCCCGGGGGGCTGGAAGTTCTACGGCGACGAGACCGAGGAGGAGGTCAAGGTCGTCCAGGAGGTGCGGCGGGTGCTCGAGCTGCCCGGCCTGCCGATCGGCATAACCACGGTCCGCGTGCCGGTGGCGGTGGGCCACGGCGCCGCCGTCTTCGCCGACTTCCAGGGGCCCGCCGAGCCGGACGAGGCCCGCCGCATCCTCCAGGGTGGACCCGGCATCCGGGTCATCGACGACCCGGCCTCGCAGGCGTACCCGACCCCCCGCGAGGTGGCCGGCGGCGATGACGTCCATGTTGGCCGGATCCGCCGCGACCCCAGCCGGGAGCACGGGCTGGCGATGTTCGTGGTCGTCGACAACCTGCGCAAGGGTGCGGCCACCAACGCGGTCCAGGTCGCCGAGCTGGTGCTGGAGCAGCGGTAGGGGGGAGCGGCAGAGGGGAGAGGGTGCCTTTGCCGGCCGAATCCGGGCGCGGCGCTGCCCGCCTGGGCCACCTATACTGGCCCGCGAATGGCCGGCGCGTTTGAAATTCCCGGGCCATCCATCTCATCTGCGCCCGGCCAGCTTATGACCGGCAACGGCGTGGCCGGCAGCGCTCCCATCCCCGCTCCCGCCGACGCCGCGGTGGCTGATCCATCCCCGGCGGTGACCGCCGCGCCCGCCCGCACGCTGCTGCGCCTCGTCCGCTGGCTGGCCTACGGCGAGGGAGAGCACCCCCGGTGGCGGATGGCCATCCTGGCCGCCGGCTTCTTGGCCGCCTCCGCGCTGCTGGCCCCCATCCTGTACAGCACCAACAACGACCTCGACGGGTTCCGCTGGCCGATGGCGGAGATGGCCCTCGCCGGCAAGCCGCTGCTCGTCTACTCAGTCCACGTCGGGCCCTGGCGCAGCGACAACGGGCCACTCAGCCTGGTGCCCCTCACCGCCGTCGTCGCGGTCATCAACCGGCTCGGCCTGCAGGACCAGCTTGCGCTGCGCGGCGAGATCACGGTCGTCGCCTTCGGCATCTTCACCCTGCTGATGGCCGGAGAAGGCGCCCGGGCGATCGAGGCGCCGAGCGCTCAGCCAGCGCGGCGCCTGGTGGTCGTGCTGCTCCTCCTGGCCTCCCCACCGCTCTGGATCGGGATGATGGGTTACGGCCACGTCGAGCTTCCCCTGGAGGTCTGGCTGGCCCTGCTCAGCATCCGTCTCGCCCGTCGGGAGAGGTTCGCATCGGCGGGCATCTGCTTCGGCCTGGCGGCGCTCACCCGCACCACCCTGCTGCTGGCCGCCGCACCACTCATCCTGCCGCTTCTTCGCGACCGGCGACCGCGTGCTGCGGCCGTCCTCTGCGCCACCGCCGCTGCCACCGTCACCGCCGGCCTGCTGCCCTTCCTCATCGCCGATAGCGGTGACGTCCTCCAGTCCCTGGTCGGCTACCGGAGCGGGATGCCCACCGCAGGCGGGTCCCTCTGGCTGCTCTTCCAGGGCGCGCCGTGGGCGGGATTCGTCCAGCACGCGGACTGGCTCCTCTTCGGCGGAGCGGGCCTCCTCCTCACCGCCCTGGCGCTCTGGCGGCGTCCCGATCGCCCCGTGCCAGCGCATCGTCAATACGCCCTTCTGACCGTGTCCCTGGTCTGCCTTCCCCTCTTCGCCAAGTCGGTCTGGCCGTACTACCTGGTCGAGGCGTACGCGTTCAGTGCCATCTGGTGGCTGGCGTCGCCGGGCGGCGTCGTCAGCTGGCGCCTCGCCGGCCCCCTGCTCCTCGCCGCCGACGCCGTGCTCCTGGTGCTGGAGCCACCCTTCGCCACGGGGCCGGCCTGGGTCTTCGGACTGGCGTCCTCCCTGGCGCTGGCGGTGGTCATCGGAGTGGTGCTCTGGCACCTTCGCGCGCCGCTGGACGAGCCCACGAATCGACGTCGGCCGTCGGGCCGGCATCGGCGCAGCCTGCCCGTCACCCTGAATGCCCGGTCGACCGGGGCGCGCGGCGGCACCTGAGCGCACGTGGGGCTGAAGATCGGGAGCCTCGCTCAGCTGGGGCGGCGGGCGGTATCGGTCCGACTGCCCTTCTGGCTCCGGCTCGCTGGGCTGTGCCTCGGCTTCGCCGCCGCCTGCGGCATCGCAGCCCTGATCTTCGACACCACCAAGACGGACCTGGACCTGTTCTTCTGGCCGTCGGCGGAGATCGCGGCGCACGGCCACCCGCTGCTCGTCTACTCGGTCAGGGCCGGCGTCTACCCCAATGCCAACGGTCCGCTGAGCCTGGTGCCGCTGAGCCTGGTCGCGGCGGTCCTCAACACTGCGGCCCCGTTCGCCGCCATGCGGGGCAGAGACGCCGCCATCCAGGTGCTTTTCGCCGCCTTCTCCCTGCTGCTGGCGCGGGAGGCGGTGCTCGCCGTCGAAGCGGGTCGCGGCCGGCCGATCCACCGGCTGCTGGCGGCCATTGTCTTCCTGGTGGCCCCGCCGCTCTGGGTGGCGATCATCGACTTCGGCCACCTGGAGGAGCCCATCGAGCTCTGGCTGGTGCTGCTCGGTGTCCGCCTGCTCGGCCGGGAGCGGACAGTCTGGGCGGGTGCGTGCATCGGTCTGGCGGTGCTGACCCGGAGCATGGCGGTGATCAGCCTCATCCCCCTGCTGTTGGTGGTGCTCACCGGTCGCCACTGGGGCCGGGCCGGGGCGCTGCTCGTGTCGGCCGCGGCTGTCACCGCGATCGGGCTTCTCCCGTTCTGGCTGGCCGACCGGCAGGACGCGGTCTACTCCCTGCTGAGCTACCGCGGCCCCCTGCCGATCGAGGGCGGGTCCTTCTGGTACGCGCTGCGCGGAGCGTCATGGGCTTCCATCATCCAGGCGGGCGACGCCTGGATCTTCGCGGGCGCGGCGCTGGTCCTCTGCGGCTCCGGCAGCCTGCGCCAGCCGCGCGGGGGGCTGGAGGGGCCGCGGATATATGGGCTCCTGGCCGTGGCGGCTGCCTGCATCCCCATGCTGGCCAAGACCTCCTGGCCCTACTACCTCCTCGACCCCTGCGTCTTCGCGGCCATCTGGTGGCTCGGCCGGCCGGGGCGGCTGGTCAGCTGGCGGGCGCTGCCGCCACTCGCCCTGGCGGTCGGTGGTGGTGTGCTCGGAGGTGTCCAGCAGAACCTGCCCCCGCCTCCCATCGCCGGAGCTGCGGAGGGGATCGCCAGCTCGGCTGTGCTCGCCGTGGTCATCGCCCTGCTGCTCGTCGATGGAGGTTCCGGGCCAGCGCTGCGCCGAGCTCTGAGCCCGTCGGCCGAGGACCGCACCGTCCAGCCAGCGGCCTGAGCCGGGGCTTTGGGCCACCTAGTCTGTCTGGGGGGCCGTCGTGTCTCGGACCAGCACCCCGAGCCGCAGAAAGCCGGCCGTACAATCGCGCCGATGCCGAGCGGTGCGGAGGATGCCCTGGCCGTCGTCCACGAGCACATCCTGGTTTGCACCGCCTGCCCGCTCCACGCCCGGCGCACCCAGGCAGTGCCCGGCACCGGGCCGGCCACGGCCCGGATCATGGCGGTGGGGGAGGGCCCCGGTGAGACCGAGGACCGGCTGGGCAAGCCGTTTGTCGGGGCGGCGGGCAACGTCCTGACCCGGCTCCTGGAGAGCATCGGGCTGCGCCGGGACGACATCTACATCACCAACGTCGTCAAATGCCGGCCGCCCGGCAACCGCGATCCCGAGCCCGCCGAGATGGATGCGTGCTCCGCCTTCCTCGACGCCCAGGTCGAGATCATCGATCCCGACGTCATCCTGGTCCTGGGCCGCCACGCCCTGGCCCGGCTGCTCCCCGGAGCGGGCGGCATCACCCACCTCCACGGCCGCAAGGTGACCCGGGGCGACCGCCTCTACGTCCCCCTCTACCACCCCGCCGCCGCCCTCTACAACGCCGCCCTGATGCGGACCCTCGAGGAGGACATGCTCCGGGTCCGCGACTACCTCGACGACGCCGCCGCCGAGCGCCGGCGGCGCGCCGCCACCCCACCTGCCGCCCGCCAGCCGGCGGCGCAGAGTGTGGCCGCGCACGACCAATTGAGCCTCTTTTGACTGAATCAGACTCCCGGCTTCGTCTCCTCGCCTTCGGTGGCCTCGGGGAGATCGGGCGCAACCTCCTCTCCGTCGAGTGCGGCGACGACATCGTGGTGGTCGACGCCGGGTTGATGTTCCCCGAGACCGAGATGCTGGGCGTCGACCTGGTCATCCCGGACGTCAGCTGGCTCGTCGAGCGCCGCGACCGGGTCCGCGGCATCGTCCTCACCCACGGCCACGAGGACCACATCGGCGGCCTCCCGTACATCCTTCCCCGGCTCGACGTCCCGGTCTACGGGACCGCGCTGACCCTCGGCCTGCTCCGCAACAAGCTGCGCGAGCACCGGCTCCTGGAGGGCACCCGGCTGCACACGGTACGGCCCGGCGACAGCGTCCGGCTGGGCAGCGTCGAGGTGGAGTGGATCCACACCACCCACTCCGTGCCTGACTCCTGCGCCCTGGCCCTGCACACGCCGTTCGGGGTGATCGTCCACAGCGGCGACTTCAAGGTCGACCAGACCCCGGTCCATGGCGAGCCCCCGGACCTGGCCCGGCTGGCCCGGCTCGGCGACGAGGGGGTCCTCCTCCTGCTCAGCGACAGCACCAACGCCGAGGTGGAGGGGATGAGCCCGAGCGAGAGCTCGGTGGGCCCGGCGCTGGCCGAGATCATCGCCAGCGCTCCCGGTCGGGTGCTGGTGGCAACCTTCGCGTCCAACATCTCCCGGCTCCAGCAGGCGATCGTGGCGGCCGAGGCCGCCGCACGCCGCTGCCTGGTGGTGGGCCGCTCGATGGTCAACAACGTAAGGGTGGCCCAGGAGCTCGGCTACCTGAAGGCGCGCCCGGGAACCATCGTCTCCCCGCGGGAGGCGGCGCGCCTACCCGACCCCCGGCTGTGCGTCCTCTGCACCGGCGCGCAGGGCGAGCCCTACTCAGCACTCAGCCGGATCGCCAGCGCCGAGCACCCCATGGTGTCCCTGCACGCCGGGGACACCGTGGTGGTGAGCGCCAACCCCATCCCCGGCAACGAGGAGGCGGTGCACCGGATCATCAACAACCTGAACCGGCTTGGAGCTCGCACCTTCCGGGGCAGCGCCAGCGGGGTCCACGCCAGTGGACACGCCGGGCGCGAGGAGCTGCGGCTCCTCCTGACCCTGTGCCGGCCCCGCCACTTCATCCCGGTGCACGGGGAGTACCGCCACCTCGCCGCCCATCGGGAGCTGGCTTTCCGTGCCGGCGTGGCGCCGCCGAACGCGGCCGCGGTGGACAACGGGGTGGCGGTCGAGGTCCTCGAGGACGGGCTGCGAGTGGCGGAGGAGCGCGTGCCGGCGGGCTACGTCTACGTCGACGGACTCAGCCTGGAGGATGCCACGCACGTCGTCTTCCGAGACCGCCGCCAGCTCGCCGAGGACGGCCTGGTGATCGTCCAGCTCGCTGTCGAGCGGGCCACCGGCGCGGTGGTCGCCGGCCCCGAGCTGATCTGCCGCGGCTTCATCGAGGACGAGCGCGGGGCCGGGCTCATCGAGGAGGCGACGGTGAGGGTCAGGGAGAGCCTGGAGCACATGACGCCAGACGCTGGTTGGTCCGCATGGCAGAGTGCGGTGCACGAGGCCCTCAGCCGGTTCCTTTTCAAGCGGACACGGCGCCGGCCATTGATCCTTCCCCTGGTGACCGAGGTGTAGCGGAATTGGAGAAGAGGCGGGAGGGTGAACCGCCGGCCTCGAAAAGGGGGGGCAGGTCGGGGGTTCAGACCAGTTCCGATTGAGGCCAACTGCAATACGCGCCGGTCACCCTGCGAACGCGCATTCGCAGGCGACCCCGCCCTGGTACGATCGCGTGACCGGCAGCAACCCTCCCACGTCGCTTCACGAGGCCTCTGAGACGCCATGGCCCCCCGGACCCAGACCCGCCCCCCCTCTCGAACTGCTCGCCTGGCGACCCGCCGCCCCCGTGGCCGCCGTCCCGCGCCCCAGCGCAGCTGGTCGCTGCTCAGCCCCGACCAGCGCCGGGAGCTGAGCGGCGTCGCCCTGGTGGGCCTCGGCGTGCTGCTCGCGATCGTTCTCGCCATCCCCGGCGGCGGCTCCATCGCCGGTCCGATCCACGACAGCCTGCTCAGCTGGCTGGGCATCGGAGCCTGGATGATCGCCCTCGGCATCGCCGTGACCGGCGCGCGGCTGCTGGGCCGGCGGCAGTGGACCGGGGGCGTCCTGGCCGCGGTGGGCAGCGTCTTCGTGGTGGTTGCCGTCCTCGGCCTCTTCGGCCTGGCCATCCCCGGCAGCGCGGGAACGGTGGGCCAGCGCTTCTCGGGTGCCCTGGCCGCTCGGCTCGGCGACGCCGCCACCGCCGCCCTGATGCTGCTCCTGATCTGCGCCGGGCTGGTGCTGGCCGTCGAGCTGCGGGTCATCCCCGCCCTCGGCGCGATCCGGAGGTTCGTGGCCGACCGGGCGGCCCTGATGCAGGCCGGGGGGCCGGCGCAGGGCGCCAGGCCGAAGCGGCGTCGCGACGGAGCCGCCGTCAGCCTGACCGGAATCCCCACCCCGCTCGCCTTCAGCTCGGGGGCGGCACAGGCACCGGCGTTCCCGCCGCTCCGCCCGCCGGTGGGGGAGCCCGAGCCGCCGGCAGCCGCCTCCCAGCCGGAGCAGGCCGCGCCCGCGTCTACGCCCGCGCCTGGGCCGGCCGGCGAAGCCTTCACCCGAGAGTTCGAGGGCACCGCCGAACCGCCCACCCTCGGCCCCATCCCCGAGGCCAAGGTGGCCCACGCGGGGGCGCTCGGCGAGGAGGAGGCCGAGAGGACCTGGGTGCTTCCCGGCGTCGACCTCCTCGACACCGTCACCGGCAAGAGGGAGCGTCTCGAGAAGGAGGTCCAGGCCACCGCCTCGCTGATCGAGCAGACCCTCGCGTCGTTCCAGATCCAGGCGCGGGTGGTGGGGGCCAACACCGGTCCCACCGTCACCCAGTACGAGGTTCAGCCGGCCGCCGGCGTCCCGGTCCGCAAGATCGTCGGGGCCCAGACCGACCTCTCCCTGGCGGTGGCGGCGCCGATCCGGATCCAGCCCTTCATCCCCGGCAAGTCGGCGGTCGGCATCGAGGTCCCCAACAAGGCGGCGCAGCTCGTCTCGCTCAAGGAAGTGGTCAGCTCCGCTGCCTTCTCAGACCCTCGCAAGCGCCTTGCGGTGGCCCTGGGCGCCGACGTCTCCGGTCACCCCGTGGTCGGCGACCTGACCCGGATGCCCCACCTGCTGGTCGCCGGCGCCACCGGCAGCGGCAAGTCGGTCTGCATCAACAGCATCCTGGCCGGCTTGCTGCTCCTGGCGACGCCGGCGCAGCTCAAGCTGATCCTGATCGACCCCAAGCGGGTGGAGCTGTCCACCTTCGCCGACGTACCCCACCTGCTGGTGCCCGTGGTGGTCGAGCCGGAGGCCGCGGTCGCCTCGCTGCGGTGGGCTTGCAAGGAGATGGAGGAGCGCTACAAGCTCTTCGCCAGCCACGGCGCGCGCAACATCGCCGCCTTCAACGAGCGCGCCCCCGGGCTCGGGCTCACACCGCTGCCCTACACGGTCATCGTGATCGACGAGCTGGCCGACCTCATGCTGGTGGCGGCCGGTGAGATCGAGGACCTGATCTGCAGGGTGGCCCAGTTGGCCCGCGCCGTGGGCATCCACCTGATCGTGGCCACCCAGCGGCCCTCGGCCGACATCATCACCGGGCTGATCAAGGCCAACATCCCGAGCCGGGTCGCTTTCGCGGTCTCCAGCGGCGTGGACTCCCGGGTCATCATCGACGAGATGGGGGCTGAGAAGCTGCTCGGCCGGGGCGACATGCTCTACCTGCCCATCGACGAGGGCAAGCCACGGCGCTTGCAGGGTGCCTTCTGCTCTGACCGCGAGCTGGAGTCCCTGATCGAGCACTGGAAGCTGCAGGGCCGGCCGGAGTACCAGGAAGAGGTCTTCCAGGTCGAGGCCAACGTCTCCTGGGCGCGCGAGACCGGCAAGCGTGACCCGCTCTTCGCCAAGGCGGCCCACACCGTCGCCGCCGAGGGCCGCGCCGCCGCCTCCCTGCTCCAGCGCAAGCTCAACGTGGGCTACACCCGTGCCGCCCGGCTCATCGACCAGCTCGCCGAGCAGCGGGTGGTGGGACCCTACGAGGGCAGCAAGTCGCGGCAGGTCCTGATGGACGTGCTCCAGGTCGACGAGCTCCTGGCCGAGCTGGGGGAGGAGTGAGGGCCGCCGGCCGGATCCCGGTGGCGCCGGGTCTGGGTGACGATGACGTCGAGCACCCCGGCGAGGTCGAGCTCCATGGCCTGGGGATCCGCGATCACCGGCATCCGCGCCGCCTCGATGGTCCCCATGACAGACACGACGAGCCGGACCCGAAGGTTACAGACAGCCGCTGATATCCTTGGTCGCGGCGTGGCCCAGGAGTACTCGTTCGACGTGGTCAGCGACTTCGACCACCAGGAGATGGTCAACGCCGTCGACCAGACGCGGCGCGAGATCCAGACCCGCTACGACTTCAAGAACCTGACCGCCGAGCTGACCCTCGAGAAGGATCAGCTGATCCTGCTCACCGAGGGGGAGATGCAGCTGAGGGCGATCATCGACATCCTCCAGACCAAGCTGCACCGCCGTGGCATCGACCTCAAGGTGCTCGACCCCCAGAAGCCCGAGCCCGCCGCCAAGGGCAATGTCCGCCAGCTGATCAAGCTCCGGCGCGGCATCTCCGAGGAGCTGGCCCGCACCCTCACCAAGAAGGTGCGCAGCGAGCATCCCAAGGTCCAGTCGCGCATCCAGGGTGACCAGCTCCGGATGGTGTCCAAGGAGAAGGACGCCCTCCAGGCGGTCATCCGTGACTTCCGGGCCATGGACCTGGAGGTCCCCCTGCAGTTCACCAACTACCGGGGCTGACGGAGCGAGGAATGACGAGCGAAGATCGGCATTCCGACCGGAGGATGCCCTTGTACCGGCACGAGCACAGGGGCTGACGGAGCGCCAGGCGTGGGGACCGCGGGCGATGAGACCCAGTCTCCGGCCCTCGCCGCCAGCTTTCCCGAGGGCGCCGCCCTGGGTGAGCTGCTTCTGGTCCGCCACCTCACTGTCGCGGTCGCCGAGTCCTGCACCGGAGGCCTGCTCGGAGCCGCGATCACCGCCATCCCCGGCGCCTCAGGCTACTTCCTCGGCGGGGTGATCGCCTACTCGGACCAGGTGAAGCGCGACGTGCTCGGCGTCGACGGCCGCACGCTGTCGCGCCACGGAGCGGTCAGTCGGGAGGTCGCCCTGGCCATGGCCTCGGGGGCGGCGCGCCGCCTGGGCGCGGACCTCGGCCTGGGCATCACCGGGGTGGCCGGTCCCGGCGCCGAGGGCACCGACAAGCCGGTGGGATTGATCCACGTCGCCGGCTGGCTCCGCGGCCGGCAGAGCGCAGTGGAGCTGCGTCAGCAGGGCGACCGGGAGGCCAACCGCGCCGCGGCGGTCCGGGCGGCTCTGCGGCTCGGCGCAGACTTGGCTGTCGATTGAGCATCGCCGGAGCAGCTCGGGCTGCGCGAGCGACTCCCCGAGGAAAGGGCTCCGAGAGGCGGGGGCCCGGCAGCGAATAGACTTCCGGGGTGACCTCTTCGGATCAGCAGCCGCGGCGATCCGCCGATGACTTCCACTTCGGCACCGACGTCCACTCAGCTGACGGCCGGCTGCTCGGCACCCTTCGGTTCGTGATCGTCGAAGGTGAGACCTTCGACGCACGGGCCATCGTGGTGAAGGAGGACCGCCGCTTCTCGGCCCACTACGGAGCCGGCGCCGCGCTGATGGAGGACGACATCGCCGTGCCCCTTGCGTCGGTCGCCGAGGCCGGCCGGGAGCGCATCACCCTCTCGATCAGCGCGGCCGAGGCGCGGCGCCTGCCACCGTACCTCACCTACCAGTACGCGCCCGTCGGCAAGGGCGACATCGCCCGGATGCTGTCGGACGAGGTGGGCCAGATCGGCTTTGCCCCGGACCTCGTCGAGCAGGCGCACAAGCGGCTCGACGACCTGGAGATCCGAGCTGGTGAGAACGTGATGCTGGGCAGCACCGGCAAGAAGCTGGGGACCGTGAGGGACGTGGTCATGGACGGCGGCGAGCTGGCCGGCATCGTCATCCACCCAACCGGGTTCTTCAAGGAGGATGTGCTGCTGCAGGTGCGGTTCCTGGGCCGGAGCGACGATCTCGCGCTCTTCGCCCACCTCACCGAGGCGGACCTGGCCCATCTCCAGCCGTTCCATCCCCCGGTCACTGACTAGCCACGGGGAAGCGGGCCCCCGCGGGGCCGCCCCACACCGCGGTAAGCCGCCCCTTGCGTCTCGGGCCGGGAACAGCTAGAGTCCTCTCCGTACATCCGTTCGTCACCCTTGCGTGCGTCCCAGGAGAGTCTCAGCCGTGACAAGCACACAGCAAAGTGGTACTATCGATCGTACAATGGAGCTCACCGGGCGGCGATCTGCCGCCACCAAGGAGGCGGAGGCGGTGACCACGGAGCGGGAGCGAGCCCTTTCGACGGCGCTCAGCCAGATCGAGAGGAGCCACGGCAAGGGCGCGATCATGAGGCTCGGCGACATCCAGACCCAGCGCGTCGAGATCATCCCCACCGGGGCTCTCACCCTGGACATCGCCCTGGGAGTGGGCGGGGTGCCGCGCGGCCGGGTCCTGGAGGTCTTCGGGCCCGAGGCCTCGGGCAAGACCACGCTGGCGCTGCACGTCATCGCCGAGGCCCAGAAGAAAGGCGGGGTGGCCGCCTTCATCGACGCCGAGCACGCTCTCGACCCCCAGTACGCCGCCCGGATCGGGGTGCGCACCGACGAGCTCCTGATCTCTCAGCCCGACACCGGTGAGCAGGCGCTCGAGATCGTCGAGGTCCTGGTCCGCAGCGGCGCCGTCGATGTCGTGGTCATCGATTCGGTGGCGGCGCTGGTGCCCAAGGCAGAGATCGACGGCGAGATGGGTGACAACCATGTCGGTCTCCAGGCCCGCCTCATGTCCCAGGCGATGCGCAAGCTCACCGCCGCGATCAGCCGCTCCAACACCTCGGTGATCTTCATCAACCAGCTCCGCGAGAAGGTCGGCGTGATGTTCGGCAATCCCGAGGTCACCACCGGCGGCCGGGCCCTCAAGTTCTACGCGTCGGTGAGGCTCGACATCCGCAAGATCGACACCATCAAGCAGGGTCTGGACGCGGTGGGCAGCCGGGTGAAGGTGAAGGTGGTCAAGAACAAGGTGGCCCCACCCTTCCGCAATGCCGAGTTCGACATCCTCTTCAACGAAGGCATCTCCTACGCGGGCAGCGTCCTCGACATGGCGGTCGACGCCCGGATCGTGGAGAAGAGTGGAGCCTGGTTCTCCTATGGGGACCTGCGCCTCGGCCAGGGCCGTGAGAACGTCCGTGACTTCCTCAAGCAGAACCCCGAGCTCCTCGAGGAGATCGCCGCCCGGGTGCGCAGCAATGCTCTGCCCGGGGGCTCCCCGGTTGCCGCCGATCAGGTGAACGGGAGCTCGCCGCACGCCCCGGTCGCCTGAGCTGGCGCCCTCGGCTGGAGGCTCGCGACAGTGACCCGGTGGCGCGCGGGGCGGCCGCTGAGCCTCACGGAGCCTGTGGACCCCGACGATGTGGGCGGCGCGGAGAGGATGGCTGGGCGGCTGCTCGCCGCCGGCGACCGGTCGCGGAGCGAGGTGGAGCGCCGCCTGCGGGCACGCGGCTACAGCCAGGCCACGGCCACCCGCGCCGTCGAGCGGCTGGCTGAGCGAGGCTGGATCGACGACGGGCGGGTCGCCGAGAACCTCTCCCGGAGGCGGCTGGAACGAGGCTACGGCCGGCGCCGCATCATCGCCGAGCTGGTGGCGCGGGGGATCCCCCCGGAGACCGTCTCCGAGGCCGCCCAGCAGGTCGGGGAGGACCAGACGGAGCTGGCGCTGCTCACCGCCCGCCGGCTTCTCGCCGGAGCCCCACGGCCCCTTCCCGCTCCGGACCTTCGACGGGTTGCCGGCGCCCTGCAGCGCCGGGGCTTCACCGCCCGCGACATCCACGCCGCCCTCCGGCAGCTCACCGCGCTGACCGCCACAGGGGAGGGCGACGCCCTCGAGTAGCCGCCGGGGGCGGACACGCTCAGGCGATGGGCGCGGTCAGGCTGCTCGGCTCATAGCGGCGCACCGGGCCAAGCAGAACGAAGGTCATCAGGGCGAGCAGAAGCCCGAAGACGACCAGCCCGTCGAAGAAGGCCAGGCTGACCGCCACACCTCCGAGCAGCGCCCCGAGGGCCCCCCCGGCCGCGAGGGTGGCGGTGTAGAAGGACATGAGTGCCGCGCGATCGGCGTTGTGGCTCTCCGAGCAGGCGGCCAGGAAGGCGACCGCGGCTGGGCCGAACCCGGACAGCCAGACGATGCCGGCCGCGGCCACGACCAGCAGCGCCGGGAGTGCGGCCAGGGTGACGTGGTCAGCGATCAGCAGCGCCGCCGAGAAGACCCAGGCCCCGGGGACCGCTCGACGCATCTGCCGCACCGGTCCGAGCCGGGTGATCCAGGGAGTCCAGATGAAGATGCCGATGACCAGGAGGGCGATGCCGCTGACCAGGACCACGGCGTTGGTCCCGTAACCCATGCTGCCCACCAGCACCTGACCGGCCACCCGCGCGTGATGGTGCGAGAGCAGCGAGGCGATGTGCGAGCCATAGGCTCCGATGAGACCGAAGGTGCCGAGCCAGGCGGGCAGGAAGGTCCGCATCGGACCGGGGCCGGCGATCCAGCGCACCAGGGTTGACAGCTGGGTGACCGGCAGCGGGGGCACGCTGGGGACGAAGCGAAGGCAGACCAGGCCCGCCAGCAGGTAGAAGCCGGCCAGGAGCAGGAAGCCGCCGCGCCCCAGGTACGAGTAGGCGAGTGGACCCAGGGCGAACCCCCCCGCGTAGCCGGCCAGGGTTGCCGCCTCGAAGGCACCGCTGGCGTTGGCTCGAACCCGGACGTCGTGGGAGGTGGCGGCGGCGATGGCTCCCAGCGCGGTAGGCATGAAGGCGGCCGCCCCGATGCCCTCGAGGAGCCGGGCCCCGAAGATCTCCCCGGGATTCAGCGAGGCGGCAACCAGGAGCACGGCGAGCACACCGACGAGCGGGCCACCGACCACGAACAGCTTCCGACCCAGGCGGTCGGCGTAGCGGGCCATGACCGGGGCCAGGAGCATCTCGGTGAGGGCCTGCCCGGCTCCCACGAAACCGACCACCACCCCGCGGGGATGGCCGTGGCCGAGGTCAGTCAGATAGAACTGGACGGCGACGGTGATCCCCGCGGCACCCACCCGCAGCAGGGCGGTGCCGGCGAGAAGAGCTGGGACGGAGCGCCGGACCTCGCCGCCGGCGGGTTTCGCCTCCTCCACCACCTCACGGGCGTCGATCCCCGGGCCGTGCCCGGAGTTGCTGCGGACGGCCGGCCTCGCACCCACGAGGTCCGATTATCAGGCTCGAGACGTGGCCGGGCTCCCGATCGTGGCCACAGGCCCGTACAATGCCGTCACATCCTCGGGGATCGCGCCGGCACCTCGCCGGTCCCGTCCGGGGCATGGACGGATCCCGCACCGCCCCGACCTGCGGCCCCGAGATGGCGCCACTCATGGGGTGGTGTGACCACCCCGCCCCCACGACACTCCGAGGACACCTCCCATCGTCGACATCCTGGCCTACGCGGCCCTCGGGCTGGGCGTGCTCATCGCCCTGTCCGGTTTTCTCTATGCCCAGCGTCTTCAGCAGCGCGCCGCCGCCACTCGAGCCGCGGATGAGGAACGCCTGAAGGACGAACGCGGCAGCGCGGAGCGGGAACGCGCCTCGGCCCTGCTCGCGGCCCGGGAGGAGGCACACCGGCTCCGCTCCGAGGCGGAGGCCGAGGTCCGGGATCGCAGGGCCGAGGTGGCCCGCCTGGAGCAGCGGCTGGCCCAGCGCGAGGAGGGTCTCGAGCGCCGCAACCGAGACGTAGAGCAGAGCGAGCAGCGCCTCGGCCGCCGCGAGGAGGAGCTGGAGCAGAGGCGTCAGCAGATCGAGGAGGAGCGCGCCGGCGTTTCTCGCGAGCTGGAGAGGGTCGCCGGCATGAGCCAGGACGAGGCCAGGGCTGAGCTGCTCCAGGAGGTGGAGGGAGAGCTGAGCCACGAGATCGCGGAGAGGATCCGTGGCGCCGAGGAGCGGGTCCGGGTGGAGGCCGAGGAACGCAGCCGCGAGATCCTGATCACCACCATGCAGCGACACGCCTCGGAGCAGACGGGGGAGGCGGCGGTCACCGTCGTCCACCTCCCCAACGACGACCTCAAGGGACGCATCATCGGGCGCGAGGGCCGCAACATCCGGGCTCTCGAGGCGGCCACCGGGATCGACGTCATCGTCGACGAGACCCCTGAGGCGGTGGTGCTGTCGGGCTTCGATCCGGTGCGCCGGGAGGTGGCGCGGGTCAGCCTGGAGAGGCTCTTCGCGGATGGGAGGATCCATCCCGCCCGCATCGAGGAGGTGGTGGCCAAGAGCCGGGCGGAGATCGCCGAGCGGCTCCAGGAGGAGGGCGAGGCGGCCTGCCAGTCCCTTGGCATCACCGGGGTCCACCCCGAGCTGGTCAAGCTCCTCGGCACCCTCAGGTATCGGAGCGCCTACGGCGCCAATGTGCTCGCGCACAGCATCGACACCGCCGAGGTGGCGGCCTTGATCGCAGCCGAGATCGGCGCCGACGTTCAGGAGGCGCGCGAGACCGGCCTATTCCATGACATCGGCCACGCCGTCGAGCAGAGCGTCGAGGGCTCTCACGCGATCATCGGCGGCGAGATCCTGGCCCGGCTGGGGCGGCCGGCCAACATCGTCCACGCGGTCAGGGCCCACCACTACGACGAGGAGCCCAAGACGGTCGGCGCCTTCGTCCTGCTCACCGCCGACGCCATCTGCGCCTCCCGGCGCGGCGCCCGCCGTGAGGCTCTGGCGTCCTCGATAAAGCGGCTCGAGAGGCTCGAACAGATTGCCGACGAGCTCCCCGGGGTCGAGAGGAGCTTCGCCATCCAGGCGGGCAAGGAGCTCCGGGTGATGGTCAGGCCCGAGGAGGTCGACGACGACCAGGCGCAGATCATGGCCCGCCAGATCGCCAAGCGGCTGCACGCCGAGGCCACCTATCCGGGCCGGATCAAGGTGGTGGTGCTTCGGGAGACGAGGAGCGTCGAGTACGCGAAGTAGCCGCCGGGAGGGCGCGATGGGCGGTAACGATCGGATCGCGGAGAGCGGGTCCTGGCCCGGTCGAGAGAGAATCGCCGCGCCCAGCTATGCTGTCCTGGTTCTCCAGTAAGGAATCCAGCATCCATCCCCACAGGTCGAGGCAGCGTTCGTGGAAATCCTCAAGGTCTCGGCTACCAGCAAACCCGTCTCGGTAGCCGGCGCCATCGCCGGTGTGATCCGCAGCCAGCAGAGGGTGGAGGTGCAGGCCATCGGCGCTGGCGCGATCAACCAGGCCATCAAGGCCATCGCGATCTCCCGGGGCTACGTCGCTCCGGGAGGAATGGACCTGGTGTGCATTCCCTCGTTCATCGACATCTCGATCGACGGCGAGGAGCGCACCGGGATCCGGCTTCTGGTGGAATGCCGCTGAGCTGAGCTCGGACCGGAAGGGCCGGGCCGGCTACTCCTCCTCCCGGCGTTGATCGTGCCGTTCCTGCCCGCTGAGCTCGGCGTGCACCCAGTCCGGATCCTCGTGGCTGGTCAGGCTCTCCGGGGTGCCGGGCCGGGGCCTGAACGGCAGCGTGGCCCAGACAGAGCTGGGGTAGGGGAGGTTGTCGCCGATCGCGGGCTCCTCGTTCCCTGGGGTGAGCGACATCCGCCACACCACGACCACCAGCACGACCGCGAAGACCACGATCAGGATGACGAAGACCACGGCCGGGGTAAGTATGCGGCGACGAGGACGCCGGCGCCGGCCAGCCGCTAGGCTGTGCCGGAAGCGTGGCCGTCCCCCTTCCCCCCCTGAGCCCCTCCGCGCGCGGCTTCCAGGCTCTGCCCCTGGTGCAGCGGCCCGCGCCGCGGCGGCCGATCGTCCCGGTGCTGGGCCGAGCTCCGCGAGCCCACCTCTGGCACATCGGCTGCCAGATGAACGACGCCGACCACGAGATGCTGGCGGAGCGCTTCGCCGAGGTCGGCTTCCTCCCGGACTGCAGCCTGGACGACGCCGACATCGCCGTGCTGATCACCTGCGCCGTCCGGCAGAACGCCGAGCAGAAGGTGTTCGGCAAGTTCCGCGAGCTCACCGAGTGGAAGCGGGGCCGCCCCGGCAGGGCGATCGCCATGACCGGCTGCATGGCGGTCGAGCACGGCTCCTCACTCCTCCGCAAGCTTCCCGACCTGGACTACCTCTTCGACGTGCGCGACTGTGACGGCTTCTTCGCCCGGCTGCAGTCGATCTACGCCAGCGACCTGGGGGGGCGCCTGCCGATGCCCGCCTCCGACCGGCTGCTCGCCTTCGTCTCGGTGATGGGCGGGTGCAACGAGATGTGCACCTACTGCATCGTCCCCTTCGTCCGTGGTCGCGAGACCAGCCGTCCGGTGACCGAGATCGTCGATGACGTCAGCCGCCTGGTCGAGAGGGGGGTGCGCGAGGTCACCCTGCTTGGCCAGAACGTCAACTCATACTGCGACCCGGGGACGGGAGCGGGGCTTCCCGAGCTGCTCGCCGCGGTCGACTCGGTCCCGGGCCTCTGGCGGCTCCGCTTCCTCACCTCGCATCCGCGGAATGCCGTTCCCGCCCTGTTCGAGGCGATGCGCGACCTGCCCACCGTCTGCGAGCAGCTCCACCTGCCGGTCCAGGCGGGCGACGACGGCCTGCTGCGGCGGATGCGCCGCCTCTACACGGTGGACGAGTACCTGGCCAAGATCGGCGCCGCCCGAGCCACCGTCCCCGGCCTGGCGCTGACCACCGACATCATCGTCGGCTTCTGCGGTGAGAGCGAAGCCGAGTTCCTCGGTACCGAGCGCCTCCTCAGCGACGTCCGCTACGACACCGTCCACCTCCAGGCGTACTCGGTGCGGCCCGGGACCGCCGCGGCGCGGCGCCCCGACGACGTCCCCCTGGAGGAGAAGAAGCGACGCCTGAACCACCTGCTCGACCTCCAGCGGAGGATCGCCCTGGAACGCAACCAGGCGCTGGTGGGGCGGGTCGCCGAGGTGCTGATCGAGGGCACCACGGAGGACGGCCGCCCCTTCGGCCGGACCCGGCAGGGGAAGATCGCCATCCTCCCCGCCGGCAGCGCGGTAGCCGGGGAGCTGCGGACGGGCACGGTCGCCGGTGCGACCGCGTGGCAGCTCGACCTCCGTGCGGTGGCGCCCGGCGCCGGTCAGGAGGGGTCGGGCTCCGCCCGCGCCTCCCGCCCGGAGGCGGCCTGAGCCATGGCCCGGGCAGCCGCCCCGCGCCGCCGCCCGTGAGCACCCGTACCCGGGCGACGCCGCCCCACCGGCTCGCCGAGAGCGCGCCGGTCAGGGAGCCGACCATCGAGCTCGACGACGCCGGCAACACCCCCATCCTCCGCGAGTACCGCGCCGTCAAGGCGCAGCACCCGGATGCCCTGGTCCTGGCCCGTCTCGGCGACTTCTACGAGCTCTTCGGCCATGACGCCGAGCTCGCCGCCCCGCTCCTCGAGGTCACCCTCACCGGCCGCGGCTTCGGCAGCGCCGGCCGCCTGCCCATGTGCGGCGTGCCCCACCACGCCGCCGCCGGCTACGTCAGGAAGCTCCTCGATGCCGGCCACCGGGTGGTGCTCTGGGACCAGGTCGGAGAGGTGGTCGAGGGCCGCCTGGTCCGGCGCGAGGTCACCCGGATCCTGAGCCCGGGCACCGCCGTCGACGCCGACCTCCTCGAGGCCACCCGGGTCGCCCGTCTGGTGGCGCTCCAGGCCGGGGAGGCGCGGGTCGGGGTGGCCGCCCTCGACCTGGCCGGCGGCGAGCTGACGCTAGTGGAGGTCCCCGGGGGCCTGGACAGCGCTGCCCTCCGCGACGAGCTGGCCCGCCTCGACGTCGCCGAGCTGCTCCTCGCCGAGCCTCTGGTCGCTCCCGAGGGGTTCGCCCCCGGCGCCACCCGCAGCGGGCTCCCCACCGCCTTCTTCGATCCCGGCCGCGCCCAGGACCGGCTCCGCGCGGTGACCGGCGCCGCCACCCTGACCGGCCTCGGCGTCGACGGCATGGCGGCGGCGATACGGGCCGCCGGGGCGGTGCTCGCCTACTGCGAGCGGTCCCGGGTGCTGCTCGAGCCGGGAGCGATCCGGGTCTCACCCCGCCGACCGGGTGAGGTGATGATGCTCGACGCCCCGACCCTTCGAACCCTGGAGCTGCTCAGACCGCTGGGCAGCGGCCCGAGCCTGGCCGGGCTCCTCGATCGCACGCGAACACCGATGGGCAGCCGGCTGCTGCGTCGCCGGCTCCGGGAGCCGCTCACCGACCTGCTGGCCATCGATCGTCGCCTCGACTCGGTGGCGGCGCTGGTCGCCGACCGTCCCCGGCGCCACGAGCTCGGCCATGCCCTGGCTTCCGTCCGGGACCTGGAGAGACTGGTGGGTCGGGCCGTCCAGGGGCTGGCCACACCGCGAGACCTCGGCGCCATCCGCGACGCCGGCGCTGTCCTTCCCCGCCTCGCCTCCATGCTCGAGGGCCTCCCCGGCGAGCTGGCCGGCCTCGGCCAGACGGCAATCCCGCCCGCCATCGTCAGCGACCGCCTGGGTCAGCTGCTCGTCGACGACCCGCCGCCGAGCGGCCGCGAGGGCGGGTTCATCAGGGAAGGAGCCGACTCCGAGCTGGATGGGCTCCATGCCTCGGCAGCGGAGGCACGCGACTTCATCGGCGGACTCGAGGCCCGGGAGCGCGAGCGCACCGGCATCCGCTCGCTGCGGGTCGGCTACAACCGGGTGTTCGGCTACTACCTCGAGGTCCCCCACGCGCATCGCGACGCGGTGCCCGGGGACTACCTGCGCAAGCAGACCCTGGTGGGCGCGGAGCGGTACATCACGCCCCAGCTCAAGGACCACGAGACGGTGGTGCTCCATGCGCGGGAGCGTGCGGTGGCGAGGGAGCTGGAGCTATTGAATCAATGCTCTCGACTCGTCACCGACCATGCCGCCCCCCTTCTCGCCTGCGCGGAGGCGGTCGCCATCGCCGACGTGGCGCAATCGCTGGGCGGGCTGGCCGACGAGGAGCGATGGGTGCGCCCCACGGTGGACGGGTCGACGGTCACCGACATCGTTGAGGGGCGCCACCCCCTGGTCGAGCGGGCCCTCGGCCACGGCGCCTTCGTGGCCAACGACACCGCGCTCGACGCCGCCCAGCGCATCGTCATCCTGACCGGGCCGAACATGGCCGGCAAGTCCACCTACCTCCGGCAGGTGGCCCTGATCACCCTGCTCGCCCAGGTCGGCAGCTTCGTGCCCGCCCGCCGCGCCCGGATCGGGGTGTGCGATCGCATCTTCACCCGGGTGGGGGCGCAGGACGACCTCTCGGCTGGCCTCTCCACCTTCATGGTGGAGATGGCGGAGACGGCGGCGATCCTCCGCCAGGCGACCCAGCGCTCCCTGCTCGTCCTCGACGAGATCGGCCGGGGGACCTCGACCTACGACGGGCTCTCCATCGCCCAGGCCCTGGTGGAGCACCTCCACGACTCGCCCCGGCTCGGCTGCCGCACTCTCTTCGCCACCCACTACCACGAGCTGACCGCGCTGGCCGACCGGCTGCCCGGGGTGGCCAACGCCCGGGTCGAGGTGGTGGAGGAGGGCGAGACGGTCACCTTCCTTCACCGCATCAGGCCCGGCGGAGCGGACCGCTCCTACGGCATCCAGGTGGCCAGGCTGGCCGGGCTGCCAGCCTCGGTGCTGGCCCGCGCCCGGGAGATCCTCGGCGAGCTGGAGCGGCGCCGGCCCCTGGAGGGGGAGGGGCCGGGGCCGGCTCAGCTGGACCTCGGCTTCATGGCCACCCCGGCCCACCCCGTCCTCGACGAGCTGGCTGGCCTGGACCTCGATGGGCTGACCCCGCGGCAGGCGTTGAGCAAGCTCGCCGAGCTCCAGGAGAGGGCGGGGCGGTGATCCGGCTCCTGCCCCCCGCGGTGGCCGACGCCATCGCCGCCGGAGAGGTGATCGAGCGGCCCGCCGCGGCGGTCAAGGAGCTCGGCGAGAACTCCCTGGACGCAGGGGCCACCCGGGTCGATGTGGAGATCGAGGGCGGCGGCCTGATCCGGATATCGGTCAAGGACGACGGCGCCGGCATCCCCGGGGATGAGCTCCCCCTCGCCGTGGCCCGGCACGCGACCTCCAAGCTGGCCACCGTGGACGACCTGGTGGCGGTCAGGAGCCTCGGCTTCCGGGGCGAGGCGCTGGCCAGCGTCGGCGCCGTCAGCGAGCTGCTGATCACCAGCCGGGCCGCCGGCGCGGCGGAGGCGTGGCTGCTTCGCTGCCGGGCTGGCTCCGTGCTCGAGCACCGGCCCGCCGCCCGGGCGCCGGGGACCACCGCGGAGGCCCGCGATCTCTTTCACAACACGCCCGCGCGGCTGGCCTTTCTGGGCGCGGATCGCGGCGAGGCCGCAGCCTGCGTCCGGGCGGTCGCCGATCTCGCCCTGACCCGGCCCGAGGTGGCCTTCACCTGCCGGAGCGGGGATCGCCTGGCCCTGAGGACACCCGGGGGGACCCTCCAGGAGGCGGCCGGGGCCGTCTTCGGCAGGGAGGCGGGGGAGTTGCTCACCGTCGATGCCCCGGGAGAGATCTCGGTGAGCGGGCTGATCGCCGAGCCGCGCCGGCACCGGGGGACGCGGGCGTCGCTGGTGCTGGTGGTGAACGGCAGGCGCGTTCACAACCGCGCCCTGGTCGCCGCCGTGGAGGAGGCGTACGCGGGGCTCCTGCCCGCCGGCCGCCATCCCTATGGGGTGGTGGTGATCGACCTCGACCCGGCCCTGGTCGACGTCAACGTCCACCCCACCAAGCGGGAGGTTCGGCTTCGAGATCAGGGCCGCGTGTTCACAACCGTGGAGCGCGCCTGCTGGGCCGCGCTCCAGGCGGCACACCTCAATCCCGCCGACCGCCGCCTGCCCCGGCTCGGCCCGGTGTCGCCGCCAATGGGGCTGCCTCGGGCGCTGGAGCTCCGCGAGGGTACCTCAGCTGCGGTGGTGGAGCGCTTGGGGGCCTTGCTTCACCCTGACCGAGTCGGGCTGGGACCGGCCACCGAGGGGGGGAGACCCGGCGACGCCACACCTGCCCACCCCATCCCGGCCCGGCCGGTTGAGCAGCAGCGCCTCTCCGACCTGGCGCCTCTCCGTCCCCTGGTTCAGTCCGCGGACGGCTGGCTGGTGGCGGACTCGCCGGCAGGCCTCTGCCTCGTCGATCCCCACGCGGCCCACGAGAAGGTCCTGTACGCCGAGCTGCTGGGCGCCGCCGAGCAAGCCTGCCGCGACGGGCGCCCGGCGGCCAGCCAGCCGCTTCTCCTCGAGGCCACCGTGAGTGTCGATGCCGCCCTGGCCGAGCGCCTCGAGGAGGAGCACGCGCTGCTTCACACCATGGGCTTCGACCTGGAGCCCTTCGGCCCCGGCCTGGTTCGCTGCCGGGCGCTGCCCGCCGCGGCCCCGGGGAGAGACCCGGCGCGTCTGGTCGCTGCCGTCCTCGACAGCCTTCAGGAGCCGGGCGAGCCGGCCGCCCGGCGGCGCCGGCTGGCTGCGGTGACTGCCTGCCATGCGGCGGTGCGCCTCGGTGACCGGCTCGATCCCACCGAGCAGGCTCGCCTACTCGACCGCCTGGTGGCGACGCCGGGTGGGCTGACCTGCCCCCACGGCAGGCCCACCGTCATCGTGCTGGACGACGCGACCCTGCGGAGGGCATTCGGCCGCCCGGCTCTGTGAGGGGATTGACGGGTCCGCGGGCCGAGCCGAGGTGAGCGGCCGGCAAGCCGGGCGCCGCGGTTCCCGCTCCCATGATCGCGCCGAGCTCGGCCCGGGACGCGATCCCCAGCTTGCGGTAGACGCGGCCGAGAACGTTGTCCACCGTCTTGGGGGAGAGGAACGCCGCCTGGGCGGCGGCCTTGTTGGTCAGGCCCCGAGCGATCAGCTCCGCCACCCGCTGCTCGGTCTCGGTCAGCTCGTCCACCGAGCGCCTCGTCGAGGCGGTGCACTCCGGGCTCGGGCGGGATTCCTCGCCGTGATCGCGGCCGTGGGATCCGTCCGCTCGGTCTGATCCACAGGCGGCCCTGCCTCGAACATGCTGTGCCACGCTCTCGTCACCAGGACTGAACATGACCGCCAAGGCCGAGGTGGGAATGGAGCCGACCCCCGTCGCCAAGCTGCTGCCGCCGGCCCGCCCGGACGGCTTCATCGCCCGCGCGGAGCTGGTGGACCGGCTGGCCACGGTCCTGAGCCGGCGCCTCACCGTTGTGATGGCGGAGGCGGGGTACGGCAAGTCCAGCCTGCTCTCGTCCTGGTGGGAGGTGGCTGCCTGCGCCTGGTACACGGCGGACGCCACCGACCGCGACGTGTTCACCATGGCTCGGCGGCTGACCGATGCGCTGCGGCTGCGCATCCCGGAGCTTCCCGGCGCGCTCATCCACGCCATCGAGACGGCCTCGGGCCCAGAGCAGGAGCAGCCCCTCCGCGGGGATGCCCTGGGCTCACGCCTGGCCCAGGCCCTGCATGAGCACCTGAGAGCGGACCTGATGATCGTCATCGACGATGTCGACGAGCTGGGCGAGGGAAGCCCGTCCTCGCGCCTGGTGGAGGCCCTGTGCCGGCACGCGCCTCCGCTGCTGCACCTGGTCCTGGCGGGCCGGGGACGGCCGCCGTTCCCGGTGGAGAGGCTCCGCGGCCAGGGCCAGCTGCTCGAGATCGGTGCCGAGCAGCTCGCGTTCACCGTCGACGAGGTGGCGCAGCTGGCGGGCGATCGACTCGGAGAGCCGGCAAGGGGCCTGGCCGCCGAGCTCCACCAGCTCGCCGGCGGCTGGCCGGCGGCGGTGATCCTGGCCCTGGAGGCGCTCCGCGAGACCCCCTCCGAGCGCTGGCGCGCGGTGCTCTCGGGCCCGGACCGGCCCCACACCCCGCTCTTCGACTACCTGGCCGAGGAGATCTTCGCCCATCACCCCGCCGGGCTTCGCGAACTGGTCAGCCGGGTGGCCGTCTTCGAGCAATTCACCTCCGAGCTGTGCACCGCGGTCGGGATCGCCGACAGCCCGCGCCGCGTCGCCGAGCTGGCCGGTCAGAGCCTCCTCGTGGAGAGCCGTCCCGACGGCTCGCTCGCCCTTCGCCCCCTGATTCGTGACTATGCCCGCAAGCACCTGCCCCTGCCCGCCGCCGAGACGCGGCGGCTCCGGGTGGACGGAGCCGGCTGGCTCGCCGCCCACGGCGCGGCCGGCGCCGCTCTGCGGCTTCTGCTTGCCGCCGGCGAGCCCGAGCCGCTGGCCGATGTCCTGGCGCTGGCGGGAACCTCGCTGCTCGCCGCCGGACATGTGGCTGCGGTGCTCGATGCCTGCCGCGCACTTCCGTCCGGTTTCCGCAGCGCCGCCATCGAGCAGTTGGAGGGGGAGGCGCGCCAGATCCAGGGAGACTGGTCGGGGGCCCAGGCGTGCTTCGAGCGCGCGGCGGCCGGCGCCGGGCAGCTGCCCGCCCGCCTCGCCTGGAGGATCGGCCTGCTCCACTACCTCAGGGGCCGGCTCGGCCCCGCCCTCGAGGTCTACCAGCGCGGCCTCAGCGATGCCGCCGCCGAGCCCGTGGAGATGGCACTCCTGCTCGGCTGGACCGCCACCGCCCACTGGCTTCGCGGCGAGGTCGAGCCCTCCCGCCGCCTCGCGTCCCAGGCGCTGGCCACCGCCACCGCCTGCGCCGACGCCCGTGCCCTTGCCGCCGCTCACACGGTCATGGCCATGCTCGCCGCCTTGGACGGGGACCGGCGTGCCAACGATGCCCACTACCTGCTCGCGCTGCGCTCCGCGGAGGAGGCCGGCGACCTCCTCCAGTTGGTGCGCATCCGCACCAACCGAGCCTCTCACTTCCTGGAGGAGGGTTCCTACCCCGAGGCGCTCGAGGAGCTCGAGGTGGCGGTGAGGCTGGCCGAGGTGACCTCATACGCCAGCTTCCTGGCCCTGAGCCTCTGCAACCGCGGCGAGACCAAGCTGCGCATCGGCCGCCTGGACGAGGCGCTGGCCGATCTGGAGGCCTCGCGGAGCCGGTACCAGGAGATCGGGTCGGACATGGTCGCCTACCCGCTCGCCCTGATCGGGGAGGTCTACCGGGAGCGCGGCAACCTTGCCCAGGCTCGCGCATCGTTCGAGGAAGCGGCGTCGATCGCCCAGGCCTCCGGTGACGAGCAGGGCCTGGTCCCGGCGCTGGCCGGCCTGGCCACGGTGATCGCCGGGGAGGAGCCGGATCAGGCTCGGCGACTCACCGAGCAGGCCCTCGCCCGCGGTGGCGGCCTTGCGTATGTGACCGCGCTCCTGGCCGCGGGATGGGTGGCCGCGGCGGCCGGAGACCTGGAGAGGGCCGGGGAGATGGCACGGGCCGCCGGGACCGCTGCCCGGACGCGGCGTGAGCGAGCCGGCCTCGCGGAGGCCCTGAGCCTCGCCGCGGTGAGCGCAGGGGACCGCCGCCGATCCGTCCAGCACCTCCGCGACGCCGCCGAGATCTGGCGCGAGCTCGGCAATCCGCTGGGCGAGGCGCGGGTCGAGCTGGCCCTCGGCACCCTCGACCCTGGTCCGGGTGCCGAGGCGCGGCGCCGGGATGCGCGGCACCGGTTGGAGGCGCTCGGAGTGCACGACCGGCCCGGCGGCGGCGCCGCTGGGCTCATGGCCCTGCTCGCCGAGCCGGAGGCAGCGGTTCGCATCGAGTCCCTAGGCGGCTTCTCGGTGGTCCGCGGCGGCCAGCCCGTCAAGGCGTCGGAGTGGCAGTCCAAGCGTGCCCGGGACCTGCTCAAGCTGCTGGTGGCCCGGCGCGGACGCCCAGCCAGCCGCGGCTACCTTATGGACACCCTCTGGCCCGACGAGGGGGGCGAGCGAGTCTCCAACCGCCTTTCCGTGGCCCTCACCACGGTCCGCGGCGTTCTCGACCCCCGGCGGGCATCCACGACGGAGCCCATCCTCGCCGACAAGGACGCCGTGGCCCTCAACTTGGCCGCCCTGGACGTCGACCTCGAAGCCTTCATGTCCGCCGCCGAAGACGGGCTCCGGCAACTCCGGCGTGGCGACGCCGACGCCGGCATCCGGCTCCTGGAGCGGGCAGCGGCCATGTACTCCGGGGATTTCCTGGAGGAGAACCCCTACGACGACTGGGCGGTCCCGGCGCGGGAGGAGGCCCGGGCCACCTACGTGGCGGTGGCCCGGGGCCTGGCCAGCCACGCTGCCCGCAGGGCCGAGCCGGATGCGGCGATCCCCCACCTGCTCCGGATCCTCGAGATCGACCTCTATGACGAGAGGGCCCATCTGGAGCTCGTGACCCTGCTCGCTGATGCCGGGCGGCATGGCGAAGCTCATCGTCACTACCGGCGCTACCGCCAGGCGATGGACGACCTCGGCGTCGAGCCCGCGGCCTTCCCCGGCGGGCGCGCCGCCTCGGTCGCGCCCATCCACCCGCCCGGCGCACCGCCGGACGGGCCCCTCCCGGAAGCCACCTTCACGCGACCTTAAGCCGACCCGAAGGCCCCTGCCTAGGCTCCTTCGCCATGGAGACCTTCATGGTCCGGATCTGGAGGCCCGGTGACGGCAAGAGCCCCGAGGGAGTGAGGGGAATGGCGGTCCACCTGGGCTCGGGAAGGCAGATCACCTTCTCGGAGCCCGGGCGGCTGCTGCGCTTCCTGGGAGAGGCGGTCAGCCCGGTCGACGGTTCCGCATCCATGTCGCGCTCCGCCGAGAGCCTGGATCAGGAGTAGAGCCATGACATTTCGCAAGTTCGCGCCGTTGATCGGGGGGGCGTGCCTCCTCGCCCTGGCGGGCTGCTCGAGCACGAGCGCCCCCGCCCCAACCGGGACGGTCCAGGCCGGCTCGACGGTCAGCACGCCACCGGCGGCGACCGCGCCGCCGGCGACCGCCACGACGGCCAGCACGGCGACCCCGGCGCCGGCCGGCGTCGATCTGTCGGGAACCTGGTCTGGGCAGTACAGCGGCACCCTGAACGGTAACTTCACGCTGACCTGGACACAGACCGGGTCGAACCTGAGCGGCCACATCCAGATCTCGAATCCGGCTGGCACCTACGGCATCTCGGGTTCCCTCCAGGGCAGCTCCATCCAGTTCGGCGCGGTCGGGGTGGCCACCTACACCGGCTCGGTCTCCGGCAGCTCGATGTCGGGGAACTGGCAGATCGCGACCGCGGCCAACGGCTCCGGGGGCGGCTCCTGGAGCGCCTCCAAGACCTCCTGACACGACATCGGGCTGACCGGGGGCCTGACCCGGCAGCAGCCCGGTGTGCGCGGGGGGAGCGGGCCGAGCCCCGCTCCCCTCGCAGCGGGAGGCGCCAACCGCACCGAGGTCCCGGCCCGGTCCGGGAGATCGGCAAGGGCGTCCCCAACCCAGCACGGCGGGTGAGCAGACCGCACCGGACAACGCCCGGCGGGCTGACGTCGCTTCGCCTGGCCGCCGACAATGACCGCCGATGGCTCCTCGGGGCGCTGCGTCGCCGGTAACCCCGATCCTCGCCGTGGTCGGCCCGACCGCCACCGGCAAGACGGCCCTGGCGGTCCGCCTCGCCCGCCGCCTGGGCGCCGCCGAGCTGGTGAACGCGGATTCCCGGCAGGTCCTGCGCGGCCTCCGAGTCGGCACCAACGTACCGGACCCAGGGCAGCTCCTCGGTGTGCCCTGCCATCTGCTGGAGCTGGTCGACCCGGGCTCGGCATTCTCGGTCGCCGACTGGCTCCGCGCGGCCCGCGCCTGCCTCGCCGACCTGGAGCTCCGCGGTGTCCGGCCGATCCTCGTCGGCGGCACCGGGCTGTACCTCCGGGCCCTGATGGAGGGATTCGAGCTGGATGGTGAGCCACCCCCGCCCGGGCGCCGGGCGGCCCTGGACGCTGGCGCCGCCTCACCCGAGGGGCTCGCCGAGCTGGCCCGAGAGCTGACCCGGCTCGATCCCGGTGGAGCTGCCGGCGTCGATCTCCGCAACCCGCGACGGGTGGTTCGGGCCCTGGAGATCGTAGACCGCCATGGCAGCCTGGAAGCGGGCAGGCGGCGTGGGGGCACCCTGCCGGGCACCCTCATCGGCCTCGACGCCGAGCCGGCGCTGCACCGGCGCTGGATCCTCGAGCGGGCCCGCTCCATGATGGCGGGCGGCCTGGTGGAGGAGACGGCGGCGGCGCTGCGCCGGGGGATCAGCGCCACCGCCCTGGCCGCCGCCGGCATCGGCTACCAGGAGGCTCTCGCCGTGCTCGCTGGGCGCATGGACCGGGAGCAGGCGGTCGCCGGGATAGCCCGGCGGACCCATCGCTACGCGCGCGCCCAGCGCACCTGGTTCCGGGCCGAGCCGCGGCTGGTCTGGCTCCGGCGCCGCGCCGAGGGCGATCTGGACGGGGTGATCGAGCAGGCCATGGAGCTGATTGCGGCCTGAAAGCGCCACATACCCAGGAACCTCCGTTCGGCACATACGTTTGCATTCGCGAGGCCGCCGTGATACAGTCGCGCTGCCCTACCCGCTGAGAGGTGACAGACGACATGCCAGAGGCCCTCAACCCGCGCCAGCGGCAGATCCTCGACTTCCTCCGGGAGCACGCCCGGACTCACGCCTATCCGCCCACCGTTCGTGAGATCGGGATGGCGGTGGGCCTCAGCTCGTCCTCCACCGTTCAGAACCACCTGAACTCGCTGGAGGCGAAGGGCCACATCCACCGTGACCCGACCAAGTCCCGGACCGTGGAGGTGGTGGGCCAGGAGCACACCGCCGGGCGCAACGGCCCGCGCGTGATCTCGCTGCCTCTGGTGGGCCGGGTCGCGGCGGGGACTCCGGTGCTCGCCGAGGAGAACATCGAGGACCACATTGCACTCGGCGAGCCGATCGCCGGAGGTGATGGCGCCTACGCGCTGACCGTCCGGGGCGACAGCATGGTGGACGCGGGAATCCTGGATGGCGACATGGTGGTGGTGCGGCCCCGGCGCGATCCGCCGCCCAACGGGACCATCGTGGTGGCTCGGATCGAGAATCCCACGACCGGCGAGGGCGAGGTGACCGTCAAGCGCTTCTTCCGGGAGGGCACACGCGTCCGTCTCCAGCCGGAGAACGCCTCACTGGCCCCGATCTACGTGAGCGGAGACCTCGTCCTGGAAGGGGTGGTCACCGCGGTCATCCGCGTCCTCCGCTGAGGGCGGTCCGACCCCGCAGCAGCCCGTCGCCGGCTCCTCGGGCGCCTCAGCCCGCCTGAGCCACCTCGGCGTCGCTCACCTCGGTGGTCGCGTGGCCGGTCCCGTTGGGCGTTGGCAAGCTCGCCAGGTATGTGTCCAGGTATTCGGACAGCTCGGGCGAGGCCTGGCCATGCGCCGTAACCCGGGTCGTCCCCTCGTCCTCGATGGCGCTGAGGGCCAGGTCGGTGCGGCGGTCGAGGAGCAGGGGCAGGGCCGGCAGCAGCGCCGCCGGCAGCCCCACCAGGACCAGGGGAGTGATCGCCGCGCAGATGAGCAGGCCGAGGACTATGGCGATGCCGAGCCCGGCGGCCAGGTCGGCACCGTAGCGGAAGCGCCTCGCTGAGCGGAGCAGCAGGTAATGGGCGCCCCGTTCGGCGACCGCGATTCCGGACAGCCGATCGACTCCGAACTGGCCGAGGACCTGCTCCGCCGGACGGCTGGTGCACACCGCCTTCTGATACGGAGCGACCGCCCGTTTCCCTTGGCTCTCCGCCTGTCTCACATCGGTCTCCGGCACTGGCTGCTTGGCGGGATGACGGCACCTCCTCGGGGAGCGGCCCATATCCTGAGGCATTCCGGGCGCCACCGGGTGGGAGATCCTCGATACCGTGACTCGCCGGGCTTCCCCGAAGCTGGGCCTCGCGGAACCGGGCCGGCTGCGATAGCTTACGGAGTGATGAGCCCACCGCCGGGCGCTTTTGCGCTCGAGCCGATGTTCCTGTTCGGCATCGCGGCCAGCGCAGCCCCGGTGGGAGCGCGCCTGTTGCGGGCGCCCGGACCCTCGGTGCAGCGCTGGGTCAGCCTGGCTGCCGCGCTGCTCCTCCTCGGAGCTGTCTGGTTCAGCCCGCTCCAGACCCTGTCGCAGCACTACCTGCTCACCGCTCACCTGGTCCAGGTCCTTGTCCTGATGGGAGCTGTCCCGCCGCTCCTGCTCCTCGCCCTCGCCCCGGCGCCGCCGCTTCGGTGGTGGCCTCGGCTGCGCCGGCTCGGCCACCTGGTGGTCCACCCCGCCTCCGCGATCGTGGGCGTCAACGCCGTCTTCTTCCTCACCAACTGGTCGGTGGCGATGGATTACGGTCTCTCGCACCCTTGGGCCTTCGATCTGGGGCAGCTGGCTCTCCTCGGCGCCTCGGTGGCGTTCTGGTGGCCGATCATCGGGCCGGACGGGCGGAGATCGCTGCTCTCCCCGCTGGGCAAGCTCGGCTACATCCTGCTCGCCACCATCCCGCAGACCTTCGCAGGTCTGATCCTCGCCCTCAGTCCTCGGGTGATGTACGCCGCCTATCTGGCGGCTCCGCGGGTCTTCAACCTCAGCGCCCATGCGGACCAGCAGATCGCCGGCGCCTGCCTCGCCGTCCTCAGCAAGATCGCGCTGTTCGCCGCCTTCTCGGTGATCTTCGTCCGGGTGATGAATCCCGGGCCCGATGCCGATGACGGGGGAGGCGGCGGCGGCCACCAGGATGAGCCCGCCCCACCGCCACCCGCAGGCGAGCCAGCCTGGTATCGGCAGCTAGATTCGGGACCGCTGCAGTCCGAGCCGGCTCCCCGCCGCCGGGTCACGCCGGCCCGGAGCCCGGTCGGAGGGGGAGGCGGTGGTGGCCGTTCCGGCTAGCGCCCCCACCGCGGCGGCGGCTCAGGCCCGAGGAAGCGCCAGGGTCTCACCGGGCTGGATGACCGCCGAGTGCAGCCCGTTGATCTGGAGGATCTCGGCGACGCGCTCCCTGACGTCGTCCCCGGGAAAGTGGCGCTCGACGATCGACCACACCGTGTCGCCGGGCCGCACCGTCACGGTCGCGGCACCGGCGGGGCTGACCGCGCCGGCGCTGACCGCCGAAAGGCCTCGCAGCAGCAGCAGGACCACTCCCCCGACGAGCAGCAGGCGCCCCAAACGCAGGGGGCGCCCCCGGGCCGCGCGCAGCGGAGCCTGAACGTCGGTGATCACGGCAGATCAGAGGGCCGCCCGCCGCAGCGCTGCGGCAGGCGGCAGAGGGGGGAGGCGTTGCCGGTGAGAACATGCGTTCCCATTGGGGGAAGCCTAGAGCAAACGGGCGTTCGCCGTCAAGCCCCCGCCGATAATGCCTGTCGTGGAACCGCGGATCAGGGTCGCCGTGTGCGTGACCGCCGGCGAACGCCTCCTGGTGGTGGCTCATCGCCGGCCCGGCCCGCGCCGCTGGCTGCTGCCCGGTGGGGGAGTGGAAGCAGGCGAGACGCTTGTCGAGGCGGCCCGGCGCGAGCTCATGGAGGAGACCGGCGTCGACGTCCAGATCGGCCGGCTGGTGATCGTCTGCGAGGCCATCGAGCCAGGCCGTCGCCATCTGGTCAACCTGGTCTTCGTGGGACGATGGCTGCTGCCGCCCGAATCGCTCTGGGAGCCCGGGCGCGGAGGGTCCGCGGCGGCACGGGCCACCGACCCGGCCATTGAGGAAGCGAGCTGGGTCACCCGCGAGGAGCTGCGCCATCTGAGCCTCCATCCCCCCATTGGCGAGGCGCTCGCCGCGGCCTGGGCCTCCGACTTCACCGGGCCGCTGATGTTCCTGGGTAACGTCTGGGAGCCCGACATCCCGCCCGGCGCTGGCTGATGAGGCGATGAAGAGTCCGAGGTCGAGGCGACGGCTGACAAACGGCACCCATGCGCCGGGATCCGCCGCTCCGGCCTCCGACTGCCCTCGTTCCCGCCGCGAAGACACGGCGGCCAGCGGCTAGGATCGAGCCAGTGCGGGCCAACACCATCGACCTCGGCGGGCCTGTCCACCTCGCCGAATGGGGCCGGGGCGCACCGAGCTTCGTCCTGGTCCATGGGCTGGGGGGCTCGCACCTCAACTGGATGATGGTGGCCCCGGCCCTGTCCCGGCGCGGACGCGTGCTGGCTCCCGACCTGGCTGGCTTCGGCTTGACGCCGGTCGCCGGCCGCCGCACCACGGTCGCCGCCCAGCGCGCCCTCGTTCATCGACTCCTGCTGAAGCTCGCGCCCAGGCCGGTGGTGCTGGTCGGCAACTCGATGGGAGGGCTGGTCACCCTCGCGGAGGCCGGCCTGCACCCTGAGCTGGTCAGCGGTCTGGTCATGGTCGACGCCGCCCTGCCGGTGCCCTGGCGCGAGCCCCCCGACCGCGTGGTCACCTCCGCCTTCGCCGCCTATGCGCTCCCGGCCATGGGGCGCCGGGCGCTGCGCCGCCTCTACGGACGGCACCAGGTGGAGGAGATCGTCGCTGGCGCCTTCGCCTTCTGCGCCGTCGACCCCGGACGGATCCCTGGAAGCGTCGTCGAGGCCCACGTCCGCCTCGAGGAGGCTCGGATGACCCGCCGCGGCGAGAACAACCGCGCGTTCGTCGACGCCGGCCGCTCGATAGTGATGGCTCACCTCGCCCGAGCCCCGGTCGACCGGCTGATCCGCCGCGTCGCCGTGCCCACCCTGGTAATCCACGGAGCCGGGGACCGGCTGGTCAACGTGAGGGCGGCGCGGCGAGCCGGGCAGCTCCGTCCTGACTGGACCGTCCGCATCGTCGAGGATGCCGGTCACATCCCGATGCTCGAGGTTCCCGACCTCTTCCTCAGCACGGTCGAATCCTGGCTCGACGCCCACGGCCTGGCCCCGGTGATGGCCACCGAGCGCAGCCCTGCGGAGGCTCAGCGAGCCGCGACCTCGTGAAGGTAGTCGCCCAGGCGGGCGTAGGCGGCGCGCTTGCGCCTGTCGGTGATCTCGGTGTAGACGCGGAGCGTCTCCAGCGTCGCGTGGCCGAGCACCTCCTGGACCAGGCGAACGTCCCCGTCGGTGGCTTCGAGCAGGGTGGTCGCCGCGGTGTGTCGCGCGGCGTGGGGGCTGCGCAGGCCCTCGATGAGGCGGAAGGCGTCAGGGTCCTGGGCGAACCGGCGGCGCAGCGCCCCCAGCGCCCGGCGGGCCCCATCGGGGGTCAGGCGGTTGCCGGCCAGGGCGCGGCCGCCGCGAAGCTCGGCCCGGGCGACGCTGATGAAGAGAGCGGGGGAGGGGTCCTGGCCGCGGGCCAGCAGGTAGTCCTGGACCGCCCTCCAGGCATCCTCGGTGAGGAAGACCGTCCGGTGCTTGCCGCCCTTGCCGAGGACCCGAAAGCCGTCCGGCCGCACATCGCTGCGGTCCACCGAGCACGCCTCGCTGATCCGGCAGCCACTGGCGATCAGGAAGTGGATCAAGGCGCGGTCCCGGAGGTCGCGCAGCCCTCCCCGTGGCAGCGCGGAAAGCAGCCGGGGCACCACCTCAGTGGCGATGGGATGGGGATCGCCGACGGCGTAGCGCGGCACCAGCACATGGCGGGAGAGCTCGGCCGGGGTCCATCCCTCGTCGTAGGCGTAACGGAGGAACTGGCGGAGGGCCACCAGGGCGCGGGCGCGGCTGCGAGGGTTGGGAAGCACGTCGGCCAGCTCGATCTGGTAACGGCGAAGTCGTCCCCGGTCGAGGCCGCCGCAGAGATCCTGCTCAGCCCACCGGCTCTGCCAGAAGGCGACGAATTTGGCCAGATCAGTCCGGTAGGAGCGCACCGTCGTGGCCGGGCGGTTGCGCTGGATGCGCAGGTGGTCGAGGAACTGCTGCACCTGGTCGGGGAGGGGCTGGTCCGGACCCGGCACCTGGGAGGTCCAGCGCGGCCGGCGGGGACGGGCCGGCGCGTTGGGTCGGCGCAGAGGTGAGGCGCGAACCGGCATCGCCGTAATCATGGCCGCTCGCCGGCGCGATGGAGCAGCGCGGCTCTCCCGCCTACCCCTCACCGACACCGCCGAGAACCTGGACAACCTCAGCCCCGCACGGCTGGGACGCGAAACCGCTCGGGTGGCGCTGCCACGGTCCTGCGCGTCACCATGGTCGGGAGACGGCACCGCGGACCGCGGCTGATCGCCGCCCGCCGCCCCAGGTGAACGGCTGATGATGACCCCCGACCCGGTCTGCCTTCCCGTGCCTCGATATCGAGGCTCGACGCTGGCCATCGCCGCCCCGGGGAACGGCCCTGGCAACTGGGTCGGCGCGCCCAGCGCCATTCTCGATGGCACCGCGGTGCTCCTCGCCTACCGGCTCCGACGCCCGGTGGAGGAGGGCAGGGGGATGGACGTGGTGCTCGCCCGCTCCGAGGACCACCTTCATTTCGACACCGTGGCCAGCGTCTCCAAGGAGCCTCTCGGCGCCGAGTCGCTGGAGCGGCCGGCGCTGGTCCGGAGCGCCGATGGGAGGTGGCGCCTCTACCTGAGCTGCGCAACCCCGGGAACCAAACACTGGCGGGTCGAGCTGCTGGAGGCGAGCCAGCTGGAGAACCTGCCTTCGGCACCCCCCCGCGTCGTGCTCCCCGGCGACGCCGCCACCGCCGTCAAGGACCCGGTGATCCAGCTGCGGGACGGCACCTGGGAGATGTGGGCTTGCCTGCACCCGCTGGACGACCCGGATGCGACCGACCGGATGTGGACGGCTTACGCGCTCAGCGACGACGGCGTGGAATGGCACTGGCAGGGCGACGCGCTCCGGCCACGCCCGGGAGCCTGGGACCAGCGCGGCACCCGGATAACCGCGGTCTGGCGGCGGGACGGCGGCTGGCTGGGTCTGTACGACGGCCGGGCCAGCGCTGAGGAAAACTTCGAGGAGCGCACCGGGCTCGCCCGCGGCGCCTCTCCGGCCCGACTGACCGCGGACGCGGGCGGTCCCATCGCCAGCTCGCCCCATGGCGGCGGCGCACTCCGCTACGCCTGCATCCTGCCGCTGCCCGGCGGCGGCCACCGCCTCTACTACGAGGCCGCGCGGGAGGATGGCGCTCATGAGCTCCGCACCGAGCTGGTCGGGGCACCCTGATCCCGGCCGCGGAGGCTGAAAGCATCTGACCGCGGTCCCAGCCTAGACTCGGCCGCCGTGAGGCGGATCAGCGGCGCCGGCCACCCTGCCGGGTGCACCACCGGCCGCTGGGCTCGACGAGCTGACCCCGGGGGCGCCTGAGGAGCCGCGCGGAGTGATCGGAGAGAGGCCGACCGTGGTGGTGGGCGCCGGACTGGTCGGCCTAGCCGTCGCCCGCCAGCTGCTCATCCAATCGCCGGGGCGGCCGGTCAGCGTGCTCGAGACCGAAGCCACGGTGGCGGCGCATCAGAGCGGCCGCAACAGCGGCGTGGTCCATTCCGGCATCTACTACGCCCCGGGGTCGATCTCGGCCCGGCTGTGCAGCCGGGGTGGCGCCCAGCTCCGCGAGTTCTGCGTCGAGGCCGGGATCCCGGTGCGGCCGCTCGGCAAGCTGATCGTGGCCACCAGCCCGGAGGAAGCCCGGCGGCTGCCCGTCCTCCTCGAGCGCGCCCGCATCAACGGCATCCCCGGCGTCACGATCGTCGGTTCACGGGGCATCCGGGAGATCGAGCCCAATGCTCGCGGGACCGCCGCCCTGCATGTCCCAGGCACGTCGAGCGTCGACTTCGTCGCGGTGGCGGCCGCCCTGGCCGACGATATCCGCCGCCGCGGGGGAACCGTCAGGCTCGGCTGTGAGGTCCGCGGAGGCCGCGTCAGGGCGGACGGCATCAGCGTCCTCACCGCGACCGAGCCGCTCGAGGCGGACCGGGTCATCCTCTGCCCCGGCCTCCAGGCGGATCGCCTGGCCAGGTGCTTCGGCGCGCCCAGGGAGCCGGAGATCGTCCCCTTCCGGGGCAGCTTCTGGCGGCTCCGGCCGGACGCGGCGAGGATGGTTCGGGGTCACCTGTATCCGGTGCCGGACCCAGGCCTGCCCTTCCTCGGAGTGCACGCCAGCCGCCGCCACGACGGCGAGGTGTGGCTGGGTCCCAACGCCGTGCTCGCGCTCAGCCGCGTCGGGTACCGGCGGGGCCAGCTGGAGTGGCGCACCCTCCGCGAGGAAGCGTCGAGCCCGGGCTTGCGCCGCCTCATGCTCCGCCATTGGAGGACCGGCCTCTGGGAGCTGGCCCGCGACCGGTCCCGGCAGCTCCTGGTTGCCTCGGCGGGCCGGCTGCTCCCCGAGATCACCACCGCGGACATGGCGCCGGGCCTATCCGGGGTCAGAGCCCAGGCCCTGTCGCGCGATGGCCGGCTGGTCTCGGACTTCGTCTTCTGGCGGCGGGGGCCGCTGCTGGCCGTGCGCAACGCCCCGTCCCCGGCCGCGACCGCCTCGCTCGCCATTGCCGAGCACATCGTCAGCGTCTTCACCGAGACGGCGCGGAACGGCGCCTAGGCGCATGGCCACCGTCACCATCGTCAAGGGGGAGCGGCCGGCCCTGGACCGGACCTGGATGGACCTCCCCGACGGGGCGACCCACAGGGTGGCGGTGCACGTGCTCCACGATCTGCCCCACCTGGTCGTGGAGTCCGCGTTCGGCCTCGAGGACGGCCTCTGGGGCGTGCTGGCACGAGGCGGCTTCGCCGACGCCACCCGGGCGATCCAGGGTCGGAGCCCAGCCCGGGTGCGCCTGGTGACCGACGCTCCGCTCGACACGCTGGCCGCAAGCAACCGGGTCGGGCACCTGGTGGCCAAGACGGTGACCAACGCCGTGGTCAACCGCTGGGGTGAGGGCCCCGACACCGCCGCGGGCGTCCGGTGGCGGCTTCGCTCCGGCTCGCCCCTGCTCGAGCCCGCTGCCGAAACGGCGCGGGCTCCGGTCCCGGCTGCCTCCCGGAACGGAGCCGAGCCCCGGATCGGCGGCCGGGCGGCGGCGGACGCGTACCGGCACCGGGTGGCCGAGCTGATGGCTGCTCTCGACGACGCGACCATCGACCAGGCGATCCGGGGAGTCCGGCACCTCTACTACGCCTGGGCATGGCTGCCGGTGGGGGAGGCCCTGCGCCTGGACTGGCCGCTCTCGGAATCGTTCTGGCGGTCGTTGGGCTGAACCGCGGCGGCGACCCGGGCACCGGCGAGCGCCTCGGCGCAGACCGCCGGGACCCAGCCGTCTCACCGGGCCATCCCGGGCGCTCGCTCAGCTGACGGTGGGGCTCCGCCTCTCCAGCATCACCACGTCCCGCCAGCGGCCGTGGTGCCTGCCGACCCGCTCCCGGAGCCCCACCTCGCGGAAGCCGCAGCGTCCGTGCAGGGCGCGGCTGGCCGTGTTCTCCGGGAAGACGCCGGACTGGATCGTCCAGATGCCGGCCGACTCGCTCGCCCGGATCAGGTGCTCAAGCAGGAGCCGGCCGGCACCCCTTCTCTGCCACCCCGGGTCGACGTAGACGGAGTGCTCGATGACGCCGGCGTAGGCGCAGCGGTCGGACACCGGGCTGGCCGCCACCCAGCCGACCACCGCCTGGTCCGGGGCGACGGCAACGAACCGGAGACCGGCGATCCGGTGGGCGTCGAAGTCCTCCCAGCTGGGGGGCTCCTCCTCGAAGGTCGCGTCACCGGTGGCGATCCCCGCCGCGTAGATCTGGCGAACCGCTGGCCAGTCAGCCGGGTCGAGGGGGCGCACGGACAGGTCCCTCGGATCCGCGGCTTCACCGGAGGTTCGTTCAGGTTGGCCCATGATGGCGCTGGCGGCGCCGGGCAGCCCGGCGAAACAGCGCCGGTTGACCTCGCACCAGGTGGTGGGGCCGTCGCGGCGGAGACGGACGAAGCCGGCGTCGGACAGCCGGCCGAGGTGATGGGAGACGGTCGACTGGGCGATCCCCAGGCGTTCCACCAGGGCACCCACCTTCATCGGTTCACCGGCCGTGGCCAGGACGTGGAGGAGCTCGATCCTGGTCGGATCGCCGAGGGCACGGAACCATGACGCCCAGGTGGACGCCTGCTGCGAGCTGATCATCGACTATCTACGATATACGATAAATATGACCCGGAGGCGGCCTCGGGAGCCGCCGGGGTGGAGAAGACCGACCAGCGGTGCGCTTCGAGCACCGGAGCCCACTGCTTCACATAGTCACCCGACGGCTGGAAGAGGTCGGCGGCCAGCTGGGCGGTGGACGCATCGCGGTAGTCCCGGAGCAGGGCGGCTCCCTGGCGGAGGCTCGCCGACATCCCCTGGGCCTGGCGCAGCCCGGCGTTGAGCCCAAGGCCCAGCTGGCAGACGGCGAGCAGGGCGCAGGTGGCGAGCGGCAGGGCCCGGAGCGAGTCCCCGCCCCAGCTCCAGGACGGCCGCCGGCCGCTCAATCGCGATCGTGCCGCCGCGACCGCCAGGAGGTAGGTGCCGGCGAGCAGCATCAGGTTGTAGCTGGTATAGCGGGGCGAGGCCGCCTCGCCGGTGCCCATGCCGACCCTCCCCACGGTGACCAGCCCATCGAACAGCAGGGCGAGCAGCACCAGCGCCCCGGGCACCCGGAATCGCCGCCAGGGCTCGGCGCGGACAGCCGCGAGCACCGTGGCCACGAGGACGCAGAGCATGACCGCGCCCATCACCGGGCGGTGGAAGGCGAAGGGAGCCCCCACCAGGAGCAGGAAGAACTCGACGGACACCAGCGGGTGGCGGAACACCTCACCGGGCGGAGCGGAGGGAACCACGGGTCCGAAGTCGTGGGCGTAGAGGACGGCGGCGCCGGCCGCCAGCACCACCCAGACCACCGCCTGGCTCCGGCGCCAGCCCGCGGCGGTCCCGTAGACGAGCCCGACCGGCCACACCAGCAGCCCCTGCAGCGAGGAGAACGAGGCCAGCGCGGCGGCCAGCGCCGCGGCGGCAAAGAGGATCCAGCGCCGCTCCGCAACCTCCAGCACGGCGAGCGCCACCGCGGTGAGCAGGATGATCACGGTCCAGGACAGCTGGATGGCGTTGAGCGCGTTCTCGGTCTGGACGAACGAGAGGAGGACGAAGGGGAGGGGGGCGACCCAGGCGGGCGAGAGCCTCAGGGTGCGCGCCGCCAGCCAGCAGAGGATGATGACCCCGGCCACCAGCATCGTCGCGCTGACCAGCAGGTCGACCACCTGGTTCATGTGGGTCGCGGAGTCCAGGAGGATCAGGATGGTGTTGGGCACCAGCAGCCGATTCTCGTTGTGCGGTGCCCACAGCTCGGCGAGGGTCAGGTGCCCCCCGCTGAAGTCGGCGAGCAGCGGCAGGGTCCCATTCCAGGTGTCGCCGTCCGGAACGTTCACGCCGTATGACGCGACGAGCCAGTAGTAGAGGCCGACCGGCACCGCCATGACGAGGAGGGGGAGGCCGACCCTCAGCAGGGTGTGCCGCCGGGTCCGGGCCGCCATCGGTGAGGCGCTGGTCATCGAGGTCGCGGTGCCATGGTAGGCAGGGCGTCCCGGCGGCACGGCTGCTGGTCCGGCTTGGTGTCGCCGGGCACCCCCCGGGCCGCCCGCCTGACCAGCCAAGCAGCGACGCCGGACGCCCTGGGCAACCGAAGCTGATCGCAAGGGCGGCGCTCCGCCGCGGTGTCGCCTTCCGGCGTCCGTGGTCGGACGAGGCGCAGCCAGGCCGGGGCCACGCCATGAGCGGTCGGCGACTGGCGCCCTGGCTTCACCGGCCGATGATCATAGCGGTGAGCCGGAGAGCGACCCCCACCGGCCAACCGAGGAGGCGACCCCCGGCATGGTCGGACCCGGCGGGGGGCCCGATCACCGCGGCATCGACCCTAAGTTCATGATAAGGTGCATTATCAGGAGTATTCGGTGCCAGGGTGTGGGTCGGTCGGTGGCGTGGCTTGACCCTCCCCCATTGCCTGCCGGTTGCCAAACCACGGAAGTGACAGGCACGTCTCGGTGTCTGCTGAGGATGAGGCCGGCCTGGCGAGGGGGCGGCTGCACAGCCGCCCCTCTCGCTGGTCTGCCCGCGAAGGGTCAGTGGCCGAAACCGCCGAAGGCCAGCGCGGGAACGAACCGCGCCGCGTCGACGGTGCCCCAGCCCGTCGCGTCGTTGTAGTAACCGTTGGCCGAGAAGCCCGGGACGGTCACCAGGTCGGAGCTGGATGCGCAGCTCCCATCACTCTGGACGTCACTGGCCTGGCAGAAGGTGTACGAGTTGCTGCCCTTGAAGACCGGCACGATGCCGCTGCCCCAGCCCCGCTGGCCGAGGTTGTAGAGCTCAGGGTTGAGGTAGCCGAGGCTGTGCCCCGCCATCTGGTCCGCGAGGGCGACGATGCCGGAGAAGAGCGGCGAGGCCTCGCTGGTTCCGCCGACGATGCTCCAGCCGGGAGCGTCGGCCGGGTCGCTCGTGTCATAGAAGTCGACCGCACCGTTGACCGCGGCGCTCATCGAGATGTCCGGCGTGCCGCGGCTGCCGCCGACGATCTCCGACACCCTGTCCTGGAAATAGGGTCGGGAGAATACCGTCGAGCGGCCGCCTCCGCTCGCCCCCCAGGTGTAGACCGGGCCCGGAACCCCGACCGTGGAGCTGAGGTCGTCCCAGACGCTGTCCGGGGCGATCCGTTTGCCGTTGGCATCGAGCTGGAGCTGGGTGCCACCCACTGCGGTCACCAACGGATCAGAGGAGGGCCAGTCGATGGCCCGGGTGGCATAGCAGCAGGCCACGTCGCTGTAGATGCCGCAGTACGCGTTGGTCGGGTCGCAGTAGTAGTCGGTGGCCCCCTGGTCACCGCTCGCCGCCAGCACCGTGACCCCGTGCGCGGCTGCGTTGATGTAGGCGGAGCGCAGCCCGAGGATCTGGAACGGGCTGGTGAAGGTCTGCTCGGTGGCGCCGAAGCTCTGCGAGATCACCTGGCCGAGGTGGTGGTCGACGACGTAGTTCTCGGCAGCCATCATCGCCGGCAATCCATAGATGCCCTCGGTCTCGGTCATCGGCGTCTCGACCAGCAGGATGTTGGCCCCCGGCGCCATCACGTGCGACCACTCGACGTCGAGGCTGGTTTCGTCGGTCCACCCGAAGTAGTCACCGCAGGTGTCGGTGGCCGTGTCGCAGTTCGTCGAGTTGGTGGTGATCGGGCCCTCCGGGGTGATGACCTGGAGGGAGGGCGGGTCGGGCAGGCCGAAAGCCGCGTCGAACTCGTGCAGGTCGCTGGCGATGGTCGGGGAGCCGAAGGCGTCGACGATCACGATCGTCTCGCCCCGACCGGTGATCCCCCGGTCGAACAGCGGATCCAGGTTGTAAGCCCGCTGGAGCTGCGCCGGCTCGTAGCAGGCGATCCCGAAATTGGCCTCACAGTAAGCGGTGGTCGTCGGCGCCGGGAACTGCTGGTCCACCACGATGTGCCCGGTGGCAAATGGCACCACCCCCACCCCGGCGGCGGCCGCCGCCGGGGCAATGACCGCGGTGCCGGCCCCCAGGCTGGCAACGGCTGTCATCGCCGCAGTGCGAACGAAAGCTAATGCTCGCGATCCTTTCATTCGGTCCTCCGCCTCCACCGTCCCGAGCGGCGCCACACGCGCTGCCGGGTCCATCGAGAGGCTAGCACTTTGTGATCGAGCGCGCCAGATGCGGCCAGTCCGCCAGCAGGTACGTTTGAATCAGCCGGCGCAAGGTTTACCGTCCGCCGCAGCCCCCTTCCCGGCGGCCAGCCCAACGGCACGCCGCGCCGCGCGTTGGGAGCGGTCTCGCAGCCAAGCCACGCCTCCACGAACTTCCAGCCTGGGTCGCACCAGGGGCCGCCCCATGCGACGTCGGTGGGTGGCGCACCGAGGGAACGCCGCCGGGTCAGCCGAGCCCATCGCCACGGGGGAAAGGTCCACCCCGTCCACGCCGCTGAGAGGTCCGTGAAACGCCTGCCTCTGCTTCCGGGGTCGGCCCGGGCCACCAGGCCTGTGACGTTCGTCTGACGGGGCTGGGAGGCAATTGCGGGTCGCTTAGATTGGGGCACACGCGGCGGACGCCACAGCGCCCAGCCTGGCGAGCGCCGCCCTGGCAGCTCTGGAGTCGATATAGATGTCCATCCACTACCAGCCGGACGCGGCCACCGGCGCGTTCATCCAACCCTCTGCCCGGGTCGACCACCAAACCCTGGTCACCGATGCTCTCTGCTGGATCGGAGACGTGCTCTGCCTGATCGCGGGGCTGGCCGGCGCCATCGCGGTCCACCTCATCTTCGTGGGCCACTTCCTGCCCCAGCTGATGAGCCAGACCAACACTCCCGCGGAGAACGCCCCCGCCCTGATCGGGGTGTCCGACGCCGTCGGCTTCGTGGTGTTCCTCATCCTGGCGGAGGCGACGGGCAGCCGCTTCCGCCGGGAGGCTCGAGGACGGCGCTGAGCCTCGGCCCGCGCGCGATCGCGGTTTGTCTCGTCTAAGCACGGGTGCCAAGATGGTCCGGATTCGCCACGCCTTGATCTCGCTCGACCATGAGGTTGGGCCAATGAGACCGCGATCCCCGTTGACCACGGCGCTGGGTGTCCTGGCGACCCTCGCCGCAGTGCTGGGCAGCGCCGCCGCGGGCGTTACCTGAACGGCTTCATCAGCTTCGACGGCGACCTGAGCATCCCGGTGCTGACGATGCACACCACCGGCGACGGCCTGGGTGGTCAACCAGGAGGAGTGGCCACGCCAGCGGCGTTCGTGCCCTTCCACCCCACCCAGTTCCTGCGACCCTTCACCGCCGGCACCCGCAGCTGATCCGCCCCTCCCCTCCCCCTCTGCCCGCGCTGGGTGTGTCCCGAGGCGGGAGGAGGGGAAACCATGCACCAAAGGCCCACACCCAGTTTCGGACATTAGAGTCCGAAACCGGGTAGGCGGGACACGGGGGATGCGCCTGCCGCCGGCCGGCGCCGGCGGGGAGGCCCGGACCCCTGTCACTGGCCGCCCTGCCCCTCGTAGACGTTCCCGCGGAAGACGTTGTAGCCAGGGGCCGGCGCGGGGAACTCGAAGGTGGCCCCGGGGTAGGGACGGAAGCTGCCCGCACCCGGGGACGGAGCGGGCAGCTCGGATGGGGCCACGCCCCACATGAAGTAGCCGGGCTGGGGACCGCCCGGGTCGGTGGTGAGTGAGACCCCGGCGGCGTCGAGCTCGGTGGCGTTCCCGTCAGCGTCGACCAGGAAGAGACAGCCGTCGACGAGCAGCATGAAATGGGCCCCGTCCGGTGCCGCAACCGCCTCGACGGTGAGGTTCCTGGGAAGGCTGATCTCTCGCACCACGTGGCCGTCGCCGGTGGCGAGAAGCTCCAGGCTGGTCCCGTGGCCTGGGGTGAGGCCGATATCGGTGACCACCGCCCGGCTGCCGTCGGCGCTGATCGCCGAGAGGTTGGCGCAGCCGAGCGCCGCCGTGCCCGGCACCGCCCCGCCGGATGGCAGCCGCAGCAGGGAGATAGCGTCACAGGCGCCCTTTGACCGCTCGTCCCAGAGGAACTCGCCGACGCCGCTCCCGTTCACGGCGCCAACCGAGCCGCCACCGCCACTTGCGGTGGCGGCGTACGGCTGGCGGTACAGGACCTGCCCGGTCGAGAGCCGGATGGCCCAGAGGGTGACCGTCCCGTTCAGGGGCGACTTGGGGGAGTAGAGGGTGAAGAAGCTCACCACGAGGGTGTCATCCGAGGGGTCGCAGGCATCAATGACCGCCTGGTCCGACGGGCTGCCCGCCACCGTCACCGTGGTCACCCGGTGCACCGAGCCGGAGAGCGAGAGGGTGTCCACGGCCAGGCTCGAGTAGCTGCCCGGGCTCGTATTCGACGGGTAGCCGAGGTTCCCGCCCGGACCGGAGGTGGCGGTGGCCGCCAGCGGTCCCGCGAGGCAGATGCCACTGTCGTCACTGAGCCAGCCCGCTCCGACTGGGTACAGTCCCAGTCTCGAGGTGACGTCGGGCAGCGAGGCGATCACGCGGCCGGTCTGGTCGATGACCGCTCCGTCCTGGAGAAGCGCCCGGCGGCCATCAGGGCTGATGGACACGATGCTGTCCGGCGCGCCCACCCCGACCGTCTCGACGATGCCCCCCGCGGTGGGGCTCCAATCACTTGAGGCGCTCGAGTACGCGAAGCGGAGCTCGGGGAGACGGAAGTGATAGCGGAGGGTCCCGGTCCAATCCAGGACGTCCACCTGCTCGATCTCCTCTGTGAAGGTGCAGCCGGTGTTGGGGGTCACCGACGGCAGCGGTCCTGGCGTGCTTGTGCAACTCGAGGGGTCGGATGGGCCCACCTGCCCCGCCGAGAGGATCCGCTCCCCGATCATGGAGGTGAGCCAGACGTAGGCATGGGTGGCGTCCGTCACCGGCTGTGCAGCGCCGGAGGCGGTGAGCGCCGCCCGGACCCGGGCGCTCGCCGACTCCGGGGTGCGCGACAGGACGACGCCAGCCACCAGCGCAGCGGCGAGCGCCAGCGAGATGGCCCCGCTGAGCGCCGCCTGGGCGGCCCGCCTCGGGCGCCGGGCCACCCGCGCTTCGACCCGCGACCACAGACGGGCTTCGAAGTTGCCGGTCGCCACCAGGGGGTCGACGCCGCGACGCAGTGTGGCCCGCAGCCAGCGTTCCTCGTCCAGGCTCATGGTGATTCCTCCGTTGCGTCCATCGCCTGGCGCAGCGCCGCGACGGCCCGCCGAGCCCGCAACCGGGCTGTGTGCTCCGAACAGCCGAGCACCCGGGAGACCTCCGCGAAGGGAAGGTCGAGGTAGTAGCGGAGCGCCAGCACCAGCCGGGCGCCCTCGGGAAGGGAGCACAGCGCCCTCCGGACGTCCATGCCTGCGGCGCTGTCGGGCGCACCGGACTCCACCGCCGGCGGGTCGGGGAGGCGCAGCACCCGGGCCCAGCGGCTGCGCCGGCTCTCGCGGCAGCGCCGAACCACGATCCCCAGGAACCACGGTCCCAGGTCAGTACCCGGCCGCCGGTTGCGCCTCTTCTCCCAGGCCCGCAGTGCGGCCTCCTGAACGGCGTCGTCGGCCAGGCCCGCATCGAGCAGGAGGCTCGCCGCCAGGCGGCGGGCACGGTCGAGGAGCGGCGACAGCTCGCGCTGGAAGGCCTCCATCTCGTTCCGGCGCAGCTCCTCGGAGAGGGGCGACAGCGTCAGCTCAACGACCTCCGCGGACTTGGTCATCACCTCTATACGGGGTCACCGGGCCGGAAAGTCTCCCGAGCGCCGGGTGACGCCGGATCCCCATGCTCGTTGCTGGCGCGGCAGGGTGCGGGACCTGGGCCGCGCCGCAGCGCTCAGGCGGCGAGAACGTTGACCCAGGTGATCTCACCAAAGGGGGCGAAGTCGCTGTCCGCCGATCACACCCGGCGGCCGTGCTAATCCAGGCCACCCCGGTCGGGACCGCGCTCTGAGCCAGAATCAGGGGGATGCCCGCCCCAGCCGTCATCGACGTCAGCGATCAGAGCTTCGACCAGGACGTCCTCGAGGCCTCCCGCCACCGCCCGGTGGTGGTCGACTTCTGGGCCGCCTGGTGCGCCCCCTGCCGCACCCTGGGCCCCATCCTCGAGGAGGCGGTGACCGGCCACGGCGGGGTCACCCTGGCCAAGCTCGACTGCGACGCCAACCCGACGACGGCGGCACGCTTCGGCATCCGGGGCATCCCCGCGGTCAAGGGGTTCCGGGATGGTCAGGTGGCTCTCGAGTTCGTCGGGCTGCAGCCCCGCGCCCAGGTCGAGCGGTTCCTGGCCCGCCTGGCCCCCCCTCCCCCACCGCCGCCGCCCCCCGCTGACGAGGCAGGCCTTCGGGCGGCCCTGGAGCGCGAGCCGGACGACCTGGCCGCCCGCCGAGCCCTGGGAGCCCTGCTGCTCCGGGCCGGCCGCCTCGAGGACGCCGAAGCCGTCCTGGCCGGCGCTCCCTCCGACCCTGTGTGCATGGGGCTGCGGGCTCGGATCGAGATCCTCAGGGGCGACGACCCGGAGCTCGCCACGCTCGTCTCCGACGGCCGTGGCCCGGAGCCGGTGCGCCGGCTCATCGCCGCGCTGCGCGGCCGGGGTGAGCCGGAGCGCTCCCAGCTGCGACGTGCGGTGGTGGGAAGCATCGAGGCTGACCCGACCCTGGAGCCGCTGCGCGCCGAGCTGGCCTCGGTGCTCTTCTGACGGCGTCAACCGCCGCTCGGGGCCGGCTCAGGCCAGCTCCGCCACCGGCTCGGCCCGGCCGCCGTCCGGGATCGCGTGCCGCACCCGGTGCGCTGTCCAGGCGCGCCCCACGCCATAGACCAGCGCCCCCGACACGCCCACGAAGAAACCGATCGGCCAGTTGGTGAGGTACGAGACGGCAACCGCGATCCACACCACGAGGACGGCGATGGCGACCGTGAGCAGGATGGCGGTGCGGGGGTTGTCGGTGAAGCAGCGCGCCCCCGCCGCCGGGCCGATCATCAAGCTGAACATCAGCAGCACCCCCACCACCGGCACGGTCATGGTGGTGGCCAGGGCGACCACCAGCAGGAAACCGGTCTCGACGCGGTGGCCTCGCACCCCGCGGGCCTCTCCCACCTCGCGCAGCACCGAGCTCAGCATCAGGGGGCGGTAGAGCAGCACGGTGGCCCCGATGCACGCCGCGCCCAGCACCGCCATGGGGATCAGGTCATAGCTGGGGACTCCGGTGACCTCGCCAAAGAGCAGCGAATAGATCGCCGGCGCGTAGTCCTGGCTCAGGGAGAGGAAGAGCAGGCCCAGACCGAGCATCACCACCAGGGAGAGGGCGGTCGCCACGTCGTGCCGGCCGCGCCTTCCCAGCCACGCGATGCCGAGGGCGCCACCGACCGCGAACACCAGCAGACCCACGATGGTGCCGCTGACCCCGAGGATGCTGCCGTCGATCCCCACCAGCAGCGCAGCGCCAGCCGCGCCTCCGAACGACCCGTGGGGCACCGCATGGGCGGCGAACGCCGCGCCCCGCAGCACCACGAAGAAGCCGACGGTACCGGCCACCAGCGCCACCATGGTGGCGGCGATCCAGGTCGTGGTCATGATCCCGGAGAACATCCCGACCTCAGCCCCCGGCCACGTCAGCGACCTCTCGGGCCCGGCGTTGCCGCCTGGCCGACTGGCGGAGCCGGGCCACCGCCCCCGATAGGAGGTAGAAGGCAAAGACGTCGGCGACCACGAAGAAGCTCACCGGCCAGCCGGTTCCGGCCGGCGGCCAGTAGAAGCTGTCGTAGGCGAGCAGAACGCCGAGCCAGACCGCGACGATGCCGATCACCGAGGCCACCAGCACAGCCAGCCCCGGCCGCTTGGTGAGACGCAGGGCTGAAGCCGGCGGGCCGATCACCAGCGCGGTGGCCAGCACAGCTCCAATGGTCGCCGCGGCCAGGGACACCGCCACCGCCAGGGCAACCAAGTAGGCGACCCCGATCACCCGCACCGGGACGCCTCGCGCCGCCGCCAAGTCCGCGCTGAGCGAGCTGAGCAGCAGCATGCGGTAGCAGGCCACCACTATGGCCAGGCTCACAGCGCTCAGCACCACGATCTCGGGAAGCATCGACTGGCTGACCGCGAACAGGGAACCGAAGAGAACGGTGACGGGCGCACCGGTGGTGCTCGACGCGGTGGTGTCGAGGTAGAGGAAGAGCGCAGCCAACCCCAGGCCGGCTCCGAGCACCAACCCGGTGGCCAGGTCGCGGGCTCGCGGCCGCTGCACCCCGAGCAGCTCGATGACCGCCCCCGCTGCGATCGCGATCCCCAGGTAGCCATAGAGCGGGCTGGTACCGGCGAGCAGGGCCACCGCTCCCCCGGTCGCGCCCACCTCACCGAGCGCGTGGCCCGCGAAGGCCTGGCTGCGCAGCACCGTGAAAAGCCCGACGGCGCCGGTCACCACCGCGACGATCGCGCCCCCAGCCAGCGCGGCATGGACCGGCGCGCTTCCGAAGAACCCCGGTCCGAAGATCGCGCCCAGGCTCGCGCTCACCGCAGGGCGACCGCCCCCGGCTCCAAGCCCGCCTGTTTCGCCAGCGCCGGAAGCCTCTCGTCGGCGCCGGCGACCACCAGGATGCGGTCGTGGACGCGGAGCACGTCGACGTGCTGGCCATAGAGCCGGCTCAGCACCTCGGGCCGGACCACCTCCTCGACGGTGCCGGAGGCAGCCCGGCCGGAGGCCAGGTAAACCAGGCCATCCATGTACGGCAGGAGCGGGTTCATGTCGTGGGCGGAGATCAGCACCGCGATGCCCTGCTCGCGGGCGACCCGGCCCAGCACCTCGACCACCTCCCGCTCGGCGCCGATGTCGAGGTTGGCCAGCGGCTCATCGAGGAGCAGCATCCGGGGCCGGCCCACCAGGGCGTGGGCGATCAGCACCCGCTGCTGCTCCCCGCCGGACAGGTAGCCCACCCGGGAGTCGGCGAAGCGGCCGGCGTCGACCGCGTCCAGCATCTCCTCGACCAGCTCCCGCCGGCGCCGCGAGCCGAAGCCCACCCCGAGGCGGTGTCCGTCCAGCCCCAGAGCCACCACGTCGCGGGCGCGCAGCGGCATGTCGGGGTCCAGGAAGACCTTCTGGGGGACATAGCCGATCATCGGGTTGCGCCGGGCTCGGGGCCGGCCCCCGATGAGCACGCTTCCGGCGCCGGGCGCCAGCAGGCCGAGGATCACGCGGAAGAGGGTGGTCTTGCCCGACCCGTTGGCGCCGATCAGAGCGGTGAACTCCCCGGCATGGACGGTGAAGCTGACGTCGTGAAGCACCTCGCGCCCAGAGAGCCAGACGGAGACGCCGTCCACCCCCAGCACCGCCTCCGGCAGCGCGGCCGGCGAGGCGTTCACAGCCGGGTGGTCGACTGGCCGTGCGCCAGCGCGCTCCGGAGAGCGTCCACCTCGGCCAGCATCCACGACTGGTAGTCGTAGCCTGGGGTGGGCATGGTCTCGTAGACGCCCACCACCGGGACATGGTTCTGGTGGGCGAGCTGGAGCAGGGACTGGGTCAGCGAATCGGTGACCTGCTGGTTGTAGAGCAGGACCTTGGCCTGGTGGTTGGCGAAGCAGCCCTCCATCAGGCTCACGTCCTGGGCCGAGGGATCGACCCCGTTCATGATGTCCGCCTGGAAGGCCCAGGGAGTGATGATGTCCAGCCCCGCAGCCTGGAGCAGGTAATCCGGGACCGGCTCCGTGACCGCGACCGGCGCGCCGCGGTAGCTCGCCTTGAGGCCGGCGATGGCCTGGGTCCACGAGGTGAGCGAGCTGTCGAACCTCTGCAGGTTGGCCTGGAAGTAGGCGGAGTGGTCGGGCTGCAGGGTTCCCAGCTCACCGGCTATCGCCCTGGCCACCGCCGGCATGGTGCTGGGGCGGTACCAGAGGTGCGGATTGGGGGTGCTGTCGGGCAGCCCGAGCAGGGTCTGCACGTCGATGACCTTGCGGGACGAGCTCGGGGCGGCGGCCTCGATCTGGTTCATGAAGCCGTCGTAGCCGACCCCGTCTTGCACCACCAGCTGGGCGGTGCTCACCGTGCGGGCCACCGCCGGGCTGGCCTCGAAGCTGTGGGGGTCGGTGTTGGGGTTGCTCATGATCGCGGTGACGTCGACGTACTCGCCGCCGATCTGCGAGATCACGTCCGCGTACTCGTTCTCGGCGCCGACCGCCTGGATCCCGCCCGGGTCCGCGCTGGTCCCGGCCCCGCAGCCGGCGGTAAAGGCCGCGCCCAGGGCGGCGGCCAGCACCACGACGCGGCGGCGGCGCTCGAGCATCGGTGGCCTCTGAGATCGCTGACAGGAAACTGCAGATCAGTTTATAATGAGAATCATTCTCATGTCAACGCCACCCCCTCCTCCCGTCACCGTCGACCGGACAGCGCCGGACGGGCTCCCGGGAGACGCGCCGGCGCGATGCTACCCTGGGCTGGTGGCCGCCACCCGCCATCAGCCCGGCAGCGGCTCCGCCACCCCGGCCGCGCCCGTGGGGATCGCCGCTCCACCGGTCGACCCCGCCGCCCATCGCGAGGTCGCGCTGCGACTGGCCCGAACCGAGCAGCGCTACACGCCGTTGCGGCGCGCCCTGGTCGAGGTGATGGCACAGTCGGGCCGGCCGCTCACCATGCCCGAGATCCTGCGCAGCAGCCCCGAGCTCTCCCAGAGCACCGCGTATCGCAACATCGCGACGCTCATCGAGGCGGGAGTGGTGCGGCGCGTCAGCGGCACCGGGGACCACGGGCGGTTCGAGCTCGCCGAGGACCTCTCTGGCCACCACCACCACCTGGTCTGCCTGAGCTGCGGCAAGGTGAGCGACATCGTGCCGACGCCGCGGCTGGAGCGGGCCCTGCGAGAGGCCGTCGAGGCCGCCGCCGGGAGCACCTTCGCGGTCATCGAGCACCGCTTCGAGCTGATCGGGAGCTGCACGGACTGCCGCTGAGCTGAGCTCTCCAGGGTGCGGCGGGAGCCGAGCCTGCGCGACACTTCGCGGCGGGAACGGCGCCGGTTGACACGGGAGGAGAGGCATGTCCTACACGGCGGACGCGCTGACCGCAGAGAGCCTGCGCATCACCGGGCACGGCGGCGACGAGATCGAGGCCTACCTGGCCCGCCCGCTCGGGGAGGGACAGTTCGGTGGAGTCGTGGTGATCCACCACATGCCCGGCTACGACCGGGCGACCAAGGAGATCACCCGCAAGTTCGCCGCCAACGGCTATCTGGCGATCATGCCCCACCTGCATTTCCGTGAGGCCGGGGGGGCCAGTCCCGACGACGCCGCCGCTGCTGTCCGGGCCGCAGGCGGGGTCCCCGACGAGCGGCTGGTGGGGGACGTGGCTGGATCAGCGCGCCATCTGCGGAGCCTCGCCGCCAGCAACGGCAGGGTGGGGGTGATCGGCTTCTGCTCCGGGGGGCGCCAGGCCTTCCTCGCCGCCTGCAGCCTCCAGCTCGAGGCCGCGGTGGACTGCTACGGGGCCGGGGTGACCGGCGCCCCTCCCGCCCAGGGACCGTTCCGCTTCACCCCGCTGATCGGGCTGGCGCCCCGGCTCAGCTGCCCGCTGCTCGGCCTCTTCGGCGCCGAGGATCGCTTCCCCTCTCCGGAGCACGTCGCCGAGCTCGACGCGGAGCTGACCCGGCTGGGAAAGCCTCACGAGTTCCACAGCTTCGTCGGCGCCGGGCACGGCTTCTTCGCGGTCGACCGGCCCAGCTACCGGGTCGAGGCCGCGAACGACGGATGGCCGCTGATCTGGGACTTCTACGGGCGGCTGCTGGGAGGCTGAGGCGATGTGCACCTACGTCACCGAGAAGCTCGCGGTGCAGGGCAGCGCCAAGGGCACCGCCACCTGGCTCCCGGTCACCGTGGCGATGGTCTCCTGGGACCACCCCCAGCACGCCGCCGCCGAGCACACCCTGAATCTGGACTTCCTCGACCCGGCCCGCGGCCCGTCGGCACGCGTCGCCGTCGAGCTCTGCGAGGAATCGGCCCGCGCCCTGGCCCGAGCGATCCTGGCGACCCTGCCGCCCGCCGAAAGCCAGGGCGGCAGCTAGCGCGGGCGACCCGAGGGTCCGGACGGGCGTCCTTCGAGCCCCGCCTCGAGGCCGAGGGTGCGGTCGAAGGCGGCCCACACGGCGTCGCTGACCACGGTGCGCAGCCGGCCCCTCTCCAGCTCGTAGAGGGCGGCAGCCGAGGTCCCCCCGGGGGAGGTGACCATGTCACGCAGCTCGGCGGGGTGGCGGCCGCTGGCCAGGGCGAACGCGGCTGAACCCTGCATGGTGTCGAGGACCAGCTCGCGGGCGACGTGGCGGGGGAAACCGAGGTGGACGGCGGCGTCGGTGAGGGCCTCGATGAACAGGAAGATGTAGGTGGGTCCGGTGCCGCTCACCGCGGTGGCCATCGCCACCTGGCGCTCGTCGTGGACCTCGAACTCCCGGCCCAGTGCCGAGAGCATGGTGCGGGTGCGCTCCCGGCCGGTCTCATCCACCGCCTCGGTCGCGTACCAAACCGTCACCCCCTGGGCGATCTGCGAGGGGGTGTTCGGCATGGAGCGGACGATGGCGGGGTGGCCCAGCCCCTCGCCGAGCGCCACCGTGCTGGCTCCGGCGATGATGCTGATGACCAGGTGGTCGGGCCGCATCACCGGTCGCAGCTCGGGCAGGACGGTGCGGAGCATCTGGGGCTTGACCGCGAGCAGGACGATGTCGCCTTGGGAGGCAGCCTCGGCGTTGCCCGCGACGGCGGCGACCCGGTGCCTCCCGGCCAGCTCCTGGCGGCGCTCCTCGCGGGGGTGGCTGCAGGTGACGCGGCCGGCCTCGACCAGGCCCTTGGCGAGCAGGCCGGAGAGCATCGCCTCGGCCATCACCCCGGCGCCGATCACCGCAATCCGCGAGCCGTGGAGCGCGTTGTCGTCCATGTTGAGGCGGGACGATACAGGGCGACCAGCGGGCCGTGCTCGGCCTCGGACGGAGGGCAGTCCTCGGGAGGCGTGGCATGATCGAGCCATGAGCGCCGGATTCGAGGCGTCCGATCCGCAGCAGCCCGCTGGCCAGCACCCCGGAACCTGGTACCCGCCGCCCGGCTACGGCCAGCATCCGGGCACCTGGTACCCCCCACCCCCGGGCAACGGGCTCCTCCCTCCCCACCCGGAATCCGACCAGCCACCAGCCGGCATCGGGACGGGGGCCCCGGCGGGGTACTCGCCACCCGGTTACTCGCCACCCGGCTATCTGCCCCCGGGGTGGAGCGGCAATCCGACCTCCCCGGCTCCCGCGCCGCGCCACGGCACCACCGCCACCCGCCGCGGCGGGGCGGCGGGCGGAGCGCTCGCCGCGCTCTTCGGCCTCGTCAAGGCCTTCCTGGCCTTCGGCAAGTTCGGCTTCACCGCCCTCACCATGCTGGTCGCCATCTTCCTGTACGCCCAGTTCTTCGGTTGGGCGTTCGGGGTGGGGATCGTGGTGATCATCTTCATTCACGAGATGGGTCACTTCCTGACCTCGCGGGCGATGGGGGTCCCGATGTCGGCCCCGGTCTTCGTCCCCTTCCTCGGCGCCTTCACCGCCGCCGGACGTGGCTTCCAGTCGAGCCGTCTGACCGAGGCGGTGATCGCCGTGGCGGGTCCCGTCTTCGGCTTCCTGGCCACCCTGGGCGTCTTCCTCTGGGGGCTTTCCCAGGCGGTACCGTTCGCCTTCGCGCTCAGCTACTTCGGCTTCTTCATCACCCTTTTCAACCTCATCCCGCTCGTGCCCCTGGACGGCGGCCGTGTCGCCAGCGCGATCAGCAAGTGGTTCAACCTCGCGGGCTTGGCCATCTTCGGGGTGATCCTCGTCAGCCAGATCGCCGGCTCGACTGATTTCAACCCCTTCCTGCTGCTCATCTTCGTGGTCGGCGCGTACTCGGTCTGGGGTCGCTTCAGGGCCTCACGCCTCGGCAACGAAGCCCCTCCCCTGCCGGTGGCCGCGCGGGTGCTGATCGGGATCAGCTACATCGCCCTGGTGGCGGCGAGCGCACTCCTGATGAGCGTGAGCAACCACTGGTTGGTGACCCAGGGGGTCATCCAGCAGGTCTGAGCCCCGAGCACCCGATCACCCCTCGAGCAGGGCCAGGCGGACCCGCCGGCGGGGGTTGTCCCGGTTGAGGCTGATCAGGACGATGCGCTGCCAGCTGCCGAGCAGCATCCGGCCGCCTTCCACCGGCACGGTCAGCGACGGCGACACCAGCACCGGCAGGAGGTGGTCGGCGCCGTGCCCCGGACTGCCATGGTGGTGCCGGTATCGGTCGTCCCGGGGCAGGAGCCGGGCCAGCGCCTCGATGAGATCGGATTCCGATCCGGACTCGGTCTCCATGATGGCGAGCCCGGCGGTGGCATGGGGAGCGAAGACGTTGAGCAGCCCGGCCTCGCTCCAGCGGACGAACTCGACGACCTCGTCGGTGATGTCCACGATCCGATCCCGGCTCATGTCGACGTCAAGGACCTCGGTGCGCATCGGCATCTCAGTCAGCCACGGGACCGACGGTGGATCTCGACGCTGCGAACCGCCGGGCGCGCATGCAGGCGAGGACGCCCGGCTGGCGGCGCGGTCTCAGCGCGGCGTGGGGCTCGGGCTCGGGCTGGGAGCGGCTTCGCACAGCGGGAACGGGTATTTGATGCTGTTGAGCAGGTTCTGGAAGACGGCGTACTGGGCGGTGGTCGAGTAGTTCATCTCGATGTCGATGGCCACCTGGTCCGACAGGGTGGCCCGGAACTGGGCGAAGTGCTGGAGGCGGGTCACCTTGGCGCCCCCGGCGTCGGTGACCGACTGCGCGGCCGCCCCCGAGGTCGAGGCGTAGTCCACCTCGGTGCCGGTGTAGCCGCACACCACCTCCTTGGCATTGCTCGACACCGGCGAGTACCCGGACAGTCCCGCCGCGCCCAGCGCCGACAGGGTGGGGGCGATTCGAAGGGTCAGGGTGGGCAGGTCGGTCCCGCTCTGCGGCTCGAAGACCACCTCACCGGGATCGTCGGCGTAGGTCCAGTCCGACGGGAAGAGGACGCCGTCGATGTGCTTGTCCGCGAAGTCAATGGAGTTCAGGGTGCCCTCGGCGGTGTAGCTGGGGTCGGCGATCACCCATCCCGTGGTGGTGGCGCCCTGGACGTGGTACCAGGCGCCGGGGGTCGACGAGCCGGGCCACGGCCCCCCGGTGGTGCTGTAACCGGTGACCGTGAGAGTGTTGCCCCAGGTCACCGTTCCCAGCACCTGGGCGGTCAGCGACGGAGCGCTGTGGATCCGGAGCCCGTCCTGGACCAGGACGGTGCGCACCCCGCTGGTCTGCGGCGTCGGCGTGGGGGATGCCAGCGGCGAACCATTGGCCGGGGTCGCGGAGGTGCCCAACGGCGTGGGAGTGGCTTTCGAGACAGTCGGGCTGGGCGACGATGAGGCCAGGCTGCACCCGCCCAGGGCCAGGGTGCAGACGGCGATGGCGACCCCTGCCAGCCGGCGAGTGCGGATCCTGGGAGCCATGGTCAGACGTTAAACGACGCCTCCCCCGGATGGGTATCGCCCGACCAGGGCGTGGAGGGTGGCGCCCACCGATTCCGCCAGAGCCCTGAGGTCGTAGCCGCCCTCCAGCAGCCAGACGGCGCCGATCCCCCGCTCCACGCAGACGGCGTCCAGCCTCCCGGCCACCGCCGCATAGGTCGGCTCGGTGAGCAGCAGGGAGGCCAGCGGGTCAGCCGCGTGGCCGTCGAAACCCGCGCTCACCAGCAGGAGCTCGGGAGCGAAGCTGGAGATCGCCGGGAGCACCATCGCGTCGAACTTCTCGAGCCACTGCTCACCGGTGGTCCCCGGCGGCACCGGGACGTTGACGGTCAGCCCGGGGGCGGTGACGCCTCCCCGGTCCGATGCCGCGCCCGTGCCCGGGTAGAGCGGCCACTGGTGCAGCGACGTGTAGAGGACCGAGGGATCCTCCCAGAAGATCTCCTCGGTGCCATTGCCGTGGTGCACGTCGATGTCGACGATGGCCAGCTTCGACACCCCCCGCCGGCGGGCCCACCGGGCCGCGATCGCCACGTTGTTGAGCAGGCAGAAGCCCATCGCCGCCCGGGTGGTGGCGTGGTGTCCGGGGGGGCGGCTCAGCGAGAAGGCGTGGATGGCCCTGCCGGCGATCACCGCGTCCGCGGCCGCCAGGGCCGCGCCGACCGAGCGCAGCGCGGCGGCGTAGGAGAAGCGGCCGCAGTAGGTGTCGGGATCGACCCACCCGCCGCCCCGCTGGCCCAGCGCCCTCAGGCTGGCAACGTGCTCCGCGGTGTGAGCGAGGTGGAGCGTGCTCTCCTCCACGTCGGCGATCTCCAGCCGCGGCAGCGCCGCCAGGGCCGGATCGGAAGCCAGGTGCCCCAGGATCGCCGAGACCCGGTCGGGGCGCTCGGGATGGCCGGGCACCTCGTGCTCCGAGGCTGGCCCGGTCGACACCCAGGTCAGGGGGACCCGGCCGTCAACGCTCATGACGGGGCCACCGTGAGGGCCTCACTCAGCTCGCGCAGGAAGGATTCCAAATCGGTCACCAGCCCGAGAGTCTGCGACGATCCGCGGTCGGCGAGCTTGGCAACCACCGCCGGGTTGATGTCGACGCAGACGGCCTTGGTGGCGGCGGGCGGGAGGTTCCCGGCGGCGACGGCGTGGAGCATGGACGCGCACATGGTGTCCATCACCCGGGGCAGCAGCATGCTGTCGATGATGTGGCGCTCGATGACCGCACTGACGCTCACGCTCACGGCTTCGGCGCCGCCGCCCTGACCGCTTCGATCCGCAAGCGCAACTCCGTGGCGGCCGCTCCGGGATCGGGGGAGCCGGCGATCCCGCGGGAGACGGCGACGATGACGCCGGCACCCCGGGCATCGAGCCCGGCAGCGACCGACGCCTCGAGGTCACCTCCCTGAGCGCCGACACCGGGAAGCAGCAGCGGGGCGCCCGGCGCCATCGCGCGGACCTCCGAGACGGCCGGCGGGGCGGTGGCGCCGACCACGAAACCGACCTCCGCCGGTCCTGCCCAGCGCTGCCCCAGCTCCACGATCCGGGCGTAGAGAGGCCGCCCGTCGGCGAGCGGCACCTCCATCAGATCGCGGGCGCCGGGGTTGCTTCCCCGCGCCCAGATGAGAGCCGCGGTGCCGGGACGGGCCAGGAAGGGAGCGACCGCGTCCTCACCGCCCAGGGGGTTCACGGTCACGGCGTCGGCGCCCCAGCGGTCGAAGAGGGCCTCGGCGTACGCCTTGGCCGTGCTCCCCACGTCGCCGCGCTTGCCGTCGATGATCACCAGGCGGTCACCGGGCACCCGCTTGCGCACCCGCTCCAGCACCGCCAGGCCGGCTGACCCCAGCCGCTCGAAAAAGGCCAGATTGGGCTTGACGGCGACGACCTGAGGCAGCGTGGCCTCCAGGACCCGGAGGCAGAAGCGCTCCGCGTCCGCGGGGTCGTCGAAGCCGGCCGGGTCCAGCCCCAGGCAGAGGAGCGAGCCGACCTCGAGGCTCAGGGCGGCGAGCCGGGCGGAGAACGGCTCTCGGCTCACCAGACGTCGCGAGCGGTGCTCGGCTGGATCGCTCCCTGATCGGGCCGCGGAGCGAAGGGCACGCCGATCCGCTCCTTCTCGGTCGAGGCGCACAGCGGGCAGATCCGGGCGATCCGGCCGTCGAGGATGACCGCGGCCAGCCGGTAGATGGGCGTCTTGCGCCCGCAGTTGTCACAGGGGTCGAGGACGGCCACCGCTTGCAGGACCTCGGGCGGACGGATGAAGAACGCGCTCCGATTCTCGCAGATCGGCTGGCCCACCCCGGGCGCGGCTCTATCCCTCCGGGGTCCGCAACTGGCTGAGCCAGCGGCGGACGAAGGCGCGCCTCTCGGGGGGCGGCTCCAGGTCCAGCGGCCAGCTGAGACGCGGCGACCGCCTCAGCGGCGCGACCCAGGTGGACCAGCAGGCCGGCCCGGGCGCTGTCCAGCTGCGGCCAGCGCACCCGCGGCGGGTCGGCCGCCAGAGCGTCGACGATGACCAGGCCCGCGGCCTCGGCCTTCTCGGGAGATGCTCGACCAGCACCCGGGCGGGGCGGGGGCGGCTCAGCACGTGCGGCTCATCGGCGCTCGCCGGGAGCTCGGGGGCGCAACCGGCGCAGCAGCGCGACGCCTCAACCCGAGATCGCGTGGATGGCCCCGTTGTTCTGCAGCAGGTACGCGGTGAATGAAGGTACCGGGTCCTGGATGTACATGGTCGCTCCGTTGGTGAGCGGGACGACGTCCGCGAGGCTCATGCCCTGACTGGTCACCAGGTCCATGTTCGTAGACCAGGCCACGATCCAGCGCGGACCTCCCTTCGCAATGTCGCTCTCGAGGAGCAGACGGCTTCCGTCCCACGAGAACCCCAGTGCGTTGGCGATGAACGGGTAGCCCATCGTTTCCCCCCACCTGGTGACGGTCGCGACCTGCCTCCCCGTGACGGTGTCGAGGATGGTGATGCCCTGTGCGCCGTTGATCGCCACCAGGGTTCCGTCGTGGCTCGCCGCTCCCGAGCCGAGATCGGGCGCAGCGCCAGCGTAGCTCGCCAGGAGTTGACCGGTGGAGAGGCGCATGACCAGCATCTCGCTCTGGGAGCCGTCGTTCTGCCACACGACAGCGCGATCAGACGTTGGGCTGCACGCCAGCACCGACCACCCGGTGCCCGCACCATTGAGGGGACCGAGTTGCGCGACGGTACGGATGCCTCCTGATGCCGCGAACTCCAGCAGAGCACCCTCCACGGCCCCGGTCGAGTTGCCTGACGCGATGCCGCAGACGTGGTCCGAGTCGTCGGCCCAGATCGGCTGGGCAAGCGCGTCCGCGTATGTCGCCGAGTAGAGATTCGCCAGCTGGTGACCGTGGATGTCGTAGGCGAGGTCCCCGATGAGGAGCTTGGAGCCGTCAGGCGAAACCAGCACCCCAGCTGCCTGAGCGCTCTGGTCGATGCTGATGGTGCCGACAACCTGCCCCTGGTAGTTGCGGGCGATGTACCGCACCGGCGACGCGGCGGTCATCGCCTGCGTGTAGTCGTATGAGACGATGAGCGGAGGGGAAGCGGTGATCGTTGACACCACCTGGGCGGTCGCTGGAGGTGTCCAGGGAGGCGCCGGCGGCTTGCCCGGATAGGGGGTCGAGATCCACGTGTACGGAGCCGTTGGGGTGCCCACCGCAGTGGTGGTGGCAGCGGCTGTGGCTGTGCCGCTGCGGCTGGGTGGGACGTCCGCTGACCGCGGCGGCGGGGTGCTCTGCCCGAGCCCGATCAGCAGACCCAGAAGCACAGCAACGGCGGTGAAAACAGCCGTACCCAGCATCGCTGAGCGAGCCCGAGTCGGGAGCCGCCACCGCGGCGTTCGAGCCCCGTTCAGCTCGTCAGGCAACCCGGCCACCTCCCTTCATGGCCGTGCAACGCGGTGGTCGCGGCCTCGCTTACCGAGCCGCCGTAGGTCATCGACGCCTGGCTCAGAACGGAGAGCAGCGTAGCGGCCAGACGGGACTGTACGAATCCTTATGAGGTGACGTCGGGGAGCGCGGACTCGAACCGCGGACCCCTGGTCCCCCAGACCAGTACTCTAACCACCTGAGCTACTCCCCGACGGGTCCGGGTCGAGTGTAGCGGATGCTCCGGCCGCCCGCCCTGAGCCTCCAGCTGCCCGGCGAGCTGGGCCAGTGAGAAGCCCGGCCACCGCCGCGCCGCGGGGGACGGCTTCTCAGCGGCGGCGCAGCCGGCTGTCGGTCAGCGCCGGAGCCGCCCAGCCGGCGTCCAGCGGGTTGACGTTGGTACCTGGCGGCACGATCGTGTCGATGCGGTCGAGGAGGCTCGCGTCCAGCTTGGCCTCCGCGGCACCCAGCTGGCTCTCCAGGTGCTCCATGGTCCGGGGGCCGATGATCGCCGCGGTCACCGCGGGGTGGTTGAGCACGAAGGCGATGGCCATGTGGATCAGGCTCAGTCCCGCCTCCTCGGCGAGCTGGGCCAGAGCGTCGGCGGCTTCCACCTTGCGCTGGTTGGCAGGCAGGGTCGCGTCATACCTGAGCGGCAGCCGCCCGGCTCTGGTGCTGGCGGGCAGCGGCCGGCCGTGACGGTACGCGCCGGAGAGGAATCCACCGGCCAGCGGGCTCCACGGGATGACCCCCATCCCATAGCGCTGGCAGGTGGGCAGGACCTCGGTCTCCACCCCGCGTGCCAGCATCGAGTAGGGCGGCTGCTCGCAGACGAAGCGCTCCCTGGCCCGCTTCTCCGCCACCCACTGCGCCTCGACGATGGCGGACGGCGGGAAGGTGGAGCTGCCGATGTAGCGGACCTTGCCGCTGCGCACCAGATCGGTGAGCGCGCCCAGGGTCTCGTCGATGTCGCAGCCGGGGTCGGGCCGGTGGATCTGATAGAGGTCGATGTAGTCGGTGTGCAAGCGGCGCAGGCTCGCCTCGCATTCGCGGATGATCCAGCGCCGCGAGTTTCCCCTCTGGTTGGGATCCTCGCCCATCGCGAAGTTCACCTTGGTGGCCAGCACCACCTGGTCCCGGCGGCCGTCGGCGAGGGCCCGGGCCACGATCTCCTCGGACTCGCCACTGGAATAGACGTCGGCGGTGTCGATGAAGTTGATGCCCGCGTCGAGGGCGCGGTGGACGATGCGAATCGACTCCTCGTGGTCGGGATTGCCCCAGGCGCCGAACATCATCGCCCCGAGGCAGAGCTCGCTGACGCTGACTCCGGTGTGACCGAGAATGCGCTGCTCCATCTCAACCTCCCTGTGGCGGGCGACCGGCGGCCCGTGGCCAGCGGCCGCCTGGCATCTTCGTGGCGCAGGCGGGCGCCTCCACTCTACAGATCGGCTCGACCCCCGGTGGCCCGACGGACACGTGCCCGGATTTCGTGGCACACTGGCCCGCATGCTCCGTTCCGTGCGGCTCGCAAGCGTCGCCGCGCTCGGTTACGCGATGGGGTCGATCCCGGTGGGCGTCGTGGCCGGCCGTCTGTCGCGCGGCATCGACGTCCGCGAGCACGGAAGCCACAGCATGGGCATGGCCAACGTGCTCCGCACCGCGGGCCGCGGGCCAGCGGCCGCCACCCTGGCCCTCGACATCGCCAAGGGCGCCGCGGCGGCCCGGCTGGGCAAGGCGCTGGCCGGGAACGCGGGTGGGGTCGTCGCCGGCCTGGGCGCCATCGTCGGGCACTCCTGGCCGGTCTTCGCCGGGTTCCGCGGCGGCAAGAGCTCGGCAACGACATTCGGGGCCGCCATCGTCATGGCCCCGGAGGCAGCCGGGGTCGCCCTGGCCTCGGGCCTCGCCGCCCTGGCGGTCTCTCGCCGGACGTCGGTGCTCTCGCTGACGGGATCGGGAGCGGCGGTCGTGGCCGCCATCGGACTGGCGGTGCGGCGGCACGACCTGACGAGCCTGGCGCTGGTGGGCCCGGGCGTGGCCATCGTCGTCCTCCGCCACCACGAGAACATCAACCGGCTGTTGCGCGGCGTCGAGCCCGAGGTGAGCCTGGCCGAGCCCGCGCCCACCGCCGCCACCGCCTGAAACCCCTGCTGATCGGCAGGGGCGGCCCCTTGACCCTCGCCTGGACATGAGACGATTGCCTCGGACATGGCCCGTCGAGTACCGCCGGCCGCGGCTGCGCTGCCCGCGTCTCCCCTCGGGCCCCCGCAGCTCGGGAACGCCCCCGGTTCCCGGGTGAGCGCGGGCCCGGCGCCAGCACCGCCGCGTTCCAGGGTGCGGGTCACCCTGGTCGGCACCACCACGGCGCTGCGACTCGCCCTGACCCCGCTGGTGGCCGCTCTCGCCCTGGCCGGTCAGGACATCGCCGCCGCGGTGACCTTCGCCGTCGCCGCCGGTACCGATTACCTGGACGGAGTGCTGGCCCGTCGCTGGCATGTGACCACCACCACCGGAAGCTTCCTGGACACGACCGCCGACAAGGTGCTGGTCGCCGGGGTCCTCATCACCCTCACCAGCATCGGCCAGGCGTCCCCCTGGGCGGTGATGATCATCGTCTGCCGCGAGCTGATCGTGATGGGCCTGCGCGGTTCGGTGGCCGTCCAGGGTCGGGTGATCCGCGCCTCGCAGCTGGGCCGCACCAAGGCGGCGGCCCAGTTCCTCGCCATCCTCCTGCTCCTGCTGCGGGTCGACACCCCCGTGGGTCCCACCGGTGTCGCCGAGTGGGTGCTCTGGCTGGCCGCGCTGCTCACCGTGACGTCGGCGGGCAACTACCTCTACCGCTGGGCCGGCGTCACCCTGCGTGAGCCCAAGCCGGCCGCCCTGGAGTGAGCGCGCCGGTCCTGGTCACGGGCGGCACCGGCTTCGTCGGGGGGGCAATCCTGGCTCAGCTCGTCGAGTCGGGGCAGGATGTGCGGGCCCTGGTCCGAACCTCGGAGGGGGCGGAGCGGGTCCTGGCCGCCGGAGCTCGCCCGGTCACCGGGGACATCCTCGAGCGGGAGACGCTGGCGGCCGCCATGGCCGGGTGCGAGATCGTCTACCACGCCGCCGGTCTCAACCTCATGTGCCTGCCCCGACCCGGCCCCCTGATGCGGACCAATGCGCTGGGTTCGGTGAACGTCGTCAGGGCCGCGGCCCGGGCGGGCGTGCGCCGGGTCGTGTACACCTCGACGGCAGCCACCCTCGACCCCGGTCCTCCCGGACAGCGAGACCGGGATCGGGACCGCTTCCTGTCCCAATACGCCCGGTCCAAATCCGAGGCGGAACGGCTGGTCTGCGAGCTGGCCCCATCCCTCGGCCTCGAGCTGGTCTGCGTCAACCCGGCGTCGGTGCAGGGGCCGGGGCGCACCGGCGGCACCGCCCGCTGGCTGATCAGCTATGCCAACGGCCGCCTGCACTGGATGATCGACGCCACCGTCAGCCTGGTCGACATCGCCGACTGTGCCAGGGCCCACCTGCTCGCGGCCGGCCGCGGTGAGCCGCTCCGACGCTACGTGATCAGCGGCCACACCCGCCGTCTCTCCGAGCTGGTCCGGATCCTGGGCGAGGCGGCGGGCACCACCCAGCCGCTGCACTTCCTGCCGGCGAAGCCGGCCCTGGTCGGCGCGACCCTGGTGGGCCTCCCGTTCCGGGCGCTGGGGCGCCGGGCCCCGGTCTGCCGGGAGATGCTCCGCACGCTGGCCCACGAGCACGCCTATGACGGGGAGCCGGCGGCGCGGGAGCTCGGCTTCAGCTACACCCCGCTCGAGGACACCATGCGGCGCGCCCTGGCCTGGTACCAGGAACGCCGGCTCGTCCGCGCCGCCTGACCGCCCGGGGCTCGGGCCCCGCGGCCGATGACCGTCCCCCCGGCGGCGGATCAGCCGTCCCTCTCGCTCCGGGCGCGCACCACCACGCGCAGCCGGACGCCGGCGAACCCGAACACCGCCCGGATCCGGTTCTCCAGGTAGCGCTGGTAGGAGAAGTGCAGCAGCTCGGGGTCGTTGGCGAACAGGACCACGGTCGGATTCGGGGAGCTGGCCTGGGTGGCGTAGAGGACCTTGAGGCGGCGCCCCCGCTGGATCGGCGGAGGCCGGTCTGCCATCGCGGCCTGGATCAATTGATTCAATTGTGACGTCGGGATCCTCGTGGCCCTCCCGTCCGCCACCTGCCGGGCGGTGTCCAGCACCCTGCCGAGGTTGCGGCCCTGGAGCGCGCTCACGGCGAGCACCGGCACCCCGGGGACGAAGTCGAATGCGGCCGCGATCCGCTTCAGGGTGCCGGGGTCGGCGCGGTCCTCCCCGGGAACCAGGTCCCACTTGTTGGCGACCACGACCACGCCCTTGCCGGCCTCCGCCGCGTAGCCGGCGACGTGCCGGTCCTGGGCCACCACCCCCTCCGAGGTGTCGATCACGACCAGGGCGACGTCGCTGCGCTCCAGGGCGCGCATTGCCCGGAGCAGGCTGTAGTGCTCGATGTCGCTGCTGACCGCGCCGGGGCGGCGGATGCCGGCGGTGTCGACCAGGCGAAGCCGACGGCCGCGATGCTCCACCACGGTGTCCACGGCGTCGCGGGTAGTGCCGGCGACCGGGGAGACCAGGGCCCGCTCCTCCCCGACCAGGGCGTTGAGGAGTGAGGATTTCCCGACGTTGGGCCGGCCCACGATGGCGACCCGCATCTCGTCGAGCTGCTCCTCCGGCTCGTCCCCGGGCGGGGGCAGCCGGGCCACCACCTCGTCGAGCAGGTCCCCGGTGTCGGTCCCGGAGAGGGCTGAGATGAGGCGGGGCTCGCCCAGGCCCAGGCGGTGCAGCTCGTGGGCGAAGTACGGGTCCACCGGCGAGTCCGCCTTGTTGCCGGCGAGCAGCACCGGGCTGCCGCCGGCGCGGAGGATGGCGGCCACGTCCTCGTCGAGGGCGGTGAGCCCGGCGCGCACGTCGACCATGAAGACGCAGAGGTCCGCCTCGGCAATCGCCATCCGAGCCTGCTCCTGGGTGCCCCGAGCCAGCTCGGCGATCCCCGGCTCCTGGAGCGCCGGCCGCGGGTCCAGGCCGGCGGTGTCGACGACCGTGAAGCGGCGGCCTCGCCACTCCGCGATCCCGTAGAGCCGGTCCCGGGTCAGACCTGCGGTCTCGTCGACGATCGCCCGCCGTTCCCCGGTGAGGCGGTTGAAAAGGGTCGACTTGCCCACGTTGGGCCGCCCCACGATGGCGACGATGCCGCTCGGCGGGCCCAGGCTGGGATCGACGCCACGACGGCGGGCGCGCCGGGTTCGAACGGTCCCCCCGGGCACGATCACACCCCCTTCACGGTCAGCTCGACCGGGTGGAGGCCCTCCCCTTCCCCAGCCAGGCTGAAGGCGTTGAGCTCACCGGTGCCGGAGGCCGTGCTGTTCACGATCAGGTAGGCGTACTCCGCCCAGGCGCGGTCCGAGTCGAACTGGGAGGGCCGGGCCGGGTGGTCGGGATGGCTGTGCCAGAAGCCGACCACGTCAAGGCCTCGGGCCCGGGCCTCGCGGTCGGCCCGCTGGATGTCGGCGGGGTCGAGATCGTAGCGGTCCCGCGACCGCTCGGTCCACAGGTTGCGGCCAGAGGTGGCCTCAACCACGGAAACGGCCTCTGAATCGTAGCTTCCCACCAGCACGCCGCAGCCCTCGTCGGGGTACGCGGAGGTGCCCAGCCGGCGGATGGCCGCCACCGCCTCCTTGGCGATGCGCACGGAGCGGACCCTCACGGCGGCGTCACCCCGTAGAGCGGGCTGCTGACGTAGCGGTCACCGCTGTCGCAGAGGATGGTCACGACCACCCCACGCCCGATCTGCCGGCCGATCTCGCGCACCCCCCAGAGGTTGGCGCCGCTCGAATGCCCGACCAGGATGCCCTCCGATGCCGCCAGCCGGCGTGCCAGCGCGTAGGCCTCCTCAGTCGGTGAGCCCAGGTCGGCGTCCGCCAGGTTCGGGTCATAGATGCCCGGAACGATCGCGGTCTCCATGTGCTTGAGGCCCTCGAGACCGTGCCAGGGCGACTCCGGCTGCACGCTGTAGAGCCTGACCCGCGGGTTCAGCTCCCGCAGCCTGCGCCCGGTCCCTACGAAGGTGCCGCTGGTGCCCAGCGCCGCCACCAGGTGGGTCACCGTGCCCTGGGTCTGCTGCCAGATCTCGTTGGCGGTGCCGTGGTAATGGGAGAGCCAGTTCTCCGGGTTGTTGTACTGGTCGGGCAGGAAGTAGCGATCGGGATCCTGGGCCACCAGTTCGCGGCACAGGCGGATGGCCCCGTCGCTTCCCTCCATGGGATCGCTGTAGGTGACCTCGGCTCCGTAGGCATGCACCAGCGCGCGCCGCTCCATGCTGACGTTGCGGGGCATCACCAGGTGCACCGGGTGTCCCCGGGCGGCGCCGATCATCGCCATGGCCACCCCGGTGTTGCCGCTGGTGGCTTCGAGGATCACCCGTCCCGTGGTCAGCCGGCCGGTCCGCTCCGCCTCGGTGATCATCCGCAGGGCCGGCCGGTCCTTGACCGAACCGCCGGGGTTCAGGTACTCGGCCTTGGCATAGACGCGGAGTTCGGGAAGCTCGTCCTCGAACATGCGGATGCGCAGCAGCGGCGTGTTGCCGATGAGGTCCAGCAGCTTGTCCTCGATCGGCGGGCGCACCACCGCCAGCTTGGGCTCTGTCCCCGCCATGTGGCCCATTATTCATGCGGGGGCTCTGCCCCCGCATACCCCCGCGGCGGGCTCAGTGCCCGGATCCGCCATGTGGGGGCTCTGCCCCCGCATACCCCCGCGGCGAGCTCAGTGCCCGGATGCGCGATGTGGGGGCTCGGCCCCCGCATACCCCGCGGCGGGCTCAGTGCCCGGATCCGCCATGCGCGGGCTCTGCCCCCGCATACCCCCGCCTCGAGCTCAGCGCCCGATCCGCC